>VFQP010000676.1_pt1 | contig 58177 bp, 48 predicted proteins | sample 3512351 | NCBI WGS metagenome assembly VFQP01 (sample SAMN10412372, study PRJNA504923) | tailings metagenome | isolation source: Relicate 1 Philex TSF1 revegetated site | place: Philippines: Tuba, Benguet | collected 2017-08-29 | reverse complement strand
CGAAGCTGCTGCTCTGCGCCTGGATCGTCGCCTTCTTCCCGATCCTCTCCAACACGACGCTGGGCCTCAACTCGGTCGACCGCAACCTGCGCGACCTGTTCAAGCTCAACGGCGCGACGCGCTGGCAGCAGCTCTGGCACCTCAGGCTGCCGGCGGCGATGCCGTATTTCCTCGGCGGCCTGAAGATCGCCGGCGGCCTGTCGCTGATCGGCGCGGTCGTGGCCGAGTTCGTGGCGGGCGCATCCGGCCAGTCGTCGGGGCTCGCGTCGCGCATCATCGAGGCCGGCTACCGCCTGAACGCGCCGCGGCTGTTCGCAGCGCTGATCCTGATCTCGTTGACCGGCATCATCATCTTCATGGTGCTGACGCTGGTCTCGCATCTCGCGCTGCGCCGCTGGCACGAAAGCGCGCTGAAGCAGGAGCGGTGAGGGTGGAGGCGATCCAATTTCCCGCAACGCCTCGTATGCTTGCCAACGCCCGCATCCATGTTTCGCTCTCGCCGGGCCTGAACGCCGTCGTCGACAGCGAAGGCTTCGCGCTCGTCGACATAGCCGTAGAGGGCGGGAAGGTCGCGGCGATGGGCGAGAGGCCGCGCGGGACGCCGTTGCCGGCCGGCGCCGTCGACCTTGCCGGTGGCATCGTGCTGCCGACCTTCGTCGACAGCCACACCCATATCGACAAGGGCCACATCTGGCCGCGCCGGCCTAATCCCGACGGCTCGTTCATGGGCGCGTTGACCTCGGTAGGCGAGGATCGTGTCGCCCGCTGGTCGGCCGGGGACGTGGCGCGACGCATGGACTTCTCGCTGCGCTGCGCCTACGCGCACGGCACGAGCGCGCTGCGCACGCACCTCGACTCCATCGCGCCGCAGGATGCGATCTCGTGGCCGGTGTTCGAGGAAATGCGCGAGCGATGGAAGGGCCGCATCGACCTGCAGGCCGCCTGCCTGGTCGGCATCGAGAGCTATCGGGACCGCGCCTTCCTCGCCTCGCTCGGCAAGCGGGTGGCGAACGCGAAGGGCGTGCTGGGCGCGGTCACCTACATGTTGCCGGACCTTGAGGAACTGCTCGACGCCGTGTTCCGGACGGCGATGGACCATGGGCTCGACCTCGATTTCCACGCCGACGAGACGGGCGACCTGTCGGCGGTCTCGCTGCGCAAGATCGCGGAAGCGGCGCTGTGGAACGGCTTCGAAGGCAAGATCCTGGTCGGGCATTGCTGCGCGCTGTCGCGGCAGCCCGACATCGAGGTGCTCGACACGCTCGACAAGGTGGCGAAGGCCGGCATCGCGATCGTCTCGCTGCCGATGTGCAACCTCTATCTGCAGGACCGCCGCCACGACGGCACGACGCCGCGCTGGCGCGGCGTGACGCTGCTGCACGAGATGTCGGCGCGGGGCATTCCGGTGGCCGTCGCCTCGGACAACACCCGCGATCCCTTCTATGCCTATGGCGACCTCGACATGCTGGAAGTGTACCGCATGGCGACGCGCATCCTGCACTTCGACCACCCGGTTGCCGACTGGCCAACGGCGGTGACTTCGGCGCCCGCCGACATCATGCGGTTACCGGGCGCCGGGACACTTTTCGCGGGCGGACCCGCCGACTTCGTCGTCTTCAGGGGGCGGAGCTGGACGGAACTGCTTTCGCGGCCGGAATCCGACCGGATCGTTGTCCGCGACGGCAAGTCGATCGAGCGGTCGATCCCCGACTACGCCGAACTCGACGATCTGATGGGATGAGCATGGATTTCGCCGCGCTGAAAAAGGATCTCGACGGCATCAGGGTCGAGGACAACGCCGCGATCGTCCAGCAGAAGAGCCGCGACTTCTACTGGTACAGCCCGGTGCTGAAGCGCCAGCTCGACCGCGTCACCGGCGATCTCGTGGTTTCGCCGAAGAACGAGGCGGAGGTAATCCGCGTGCTTGCAGCCTGCCACAGGCTGGGCATCCCGGTCACGCCGCGCGGTACGGGAACCGGAAACTACGGTCAGGCGATGCCGCTGTCGGGCGGCGTGGTGCTGTCGCTCGCCGACATGAACGCGGTGACGACGATCGCGCCGGGCAGGGTGGTCTGCGGGCCTGGTGCCATCATCGCCGATATCGACAGGCAGACGCGTGCCCATTCAGGGCAGGAACTGAGGCTGCATCCCTCGACCTATCACACGGCTTCGATCGGCGGCTTCATCGCCGGCGGTTCCGGCGGCGTGGGCTCGATCAATTTCGGCGGGCTGCGCGACTTCGGCAACGTCATCCGACTGCGGGTGGTGACCATGGAAGCCGAGCCGAAGGTCATGGAACTGACAGGCGAGGATCTGCACAAGGTTACCCACGCCTACGGCACAAACGGCATCATCACCGAAGTCGAAATGCCATTGACTGCCTCGTACGACTGGGTGGACGTCATCGTGGGGTTCGACGACGTCGTGGCCGCGGCGCGCTACGGCAATGCTCTCGCCTGCCAGGACGGCATCCTGACCAAGCTCATCACGCCGATAGCGGCGCCGGTGCCGTGGCTCTACTTCAAGCGCCACCAGCGCTTCCTCAAGGAACAGCAGAGCATCGTCGTGGCGATGGTGGCACCGCAGTCGCTCGACGCGTTCCGCGCCTTCACGCGGCGCGAGGGCGGGGAGGTCGTCTACGACGCCAGCCAGATCGAGGACCGCAAGGGCATCCCGCCAGCTTTCGAGCTGGCCTGGAACCACACGACGCTGCGGGCGCTGCGCGTCGACCCGTCGATCACCTATCTCCAGACGCTCTACCCGTTCCCGAACCAGTTGGCGCTGGTGGGCAAGATGGATGCGATGTTCCCCGGCGAGGTGTTCACGCATCTGGAGTTCGTGCGCTTCGACGGCAACGTCACCTGCTTCGGCCTGCCGCTGGTGAAGTTCACCACCGAAGAGCGGCTGGACGAGATCATCCGGCTTCACGAGGAGAACGGCGTGCCGGTGTTCAACCCGCATCGCTACACGCTGGAGGAGGGCGGCATGAAGCAGACCGACGACATCCAGCTCGCCTTCAAGCGCGAGGCCGATCCTCAGGGGCTGCTCAATCCCGGCAAGATGATCGCCTGGGAAAATCCCGACTACGATTATCGGTCGGGCAAGACCTTCCTGTTCAAGGGATTGCAGAGGGCGGGATGAGCACGCCATGAACGTCCTGGTCCTCTACGCGCATCCGGTCGAGACCAGCTTCAACGCGGCGCTGCACGCTCTGATCGTCGAGCGCCTGAAGGCGAAGGGGCACGCGGTCGACGACTGCGACCTCTATGCCGAGGATTTCGACCCCCGCCTGAGCCGGGCCGAAAGGCTCGCCTATCATGACCCGGCGAACATCGAGCCGGTGAAAGACTATGTCCGACGCCTCAAGCAGGCGGAGGCTCTCGTGCTGTCCTTCCCCGTCTGGAACTATGGCTTCCCGGCGATCCTGAAGGGCTTCTTCGATCGTGTCTTCCTGCCCGGGGTGTCGTTCGAGATGATCGGCGGCAAGGCGACGCCGAACCTGCACAATATCCGCAAGGTGTCGGCGGTGACGACCTATGGCGGCGACCGGTTCCGTGCCATGCTGATGGGCGATCCGCCGCGGCGCATAGTGCGCCGCCTGCTGCGCGCGACGGTCAAGCCGGGTGCGCCCTGTGCCTACCTCGCCCATTATTCGATGAACCTGTCCACCGACGCGTCGCGGTCCCGCTTCAGGGAGAAGGTCGCCAGCCACATGGACGATTTCTGATGAATTGTCTCGTCGTCTACTGCCATCCGGTGCCGGAGAGCTTCGCTGCTGCGCTGCGGGACGCGTCAGTGGAGACACTGAAGGCACGCGGCTGGGACGTCCGGCTGATCGACCTTTACGCCGAGAAATTCGATCCCGTGCTCTCGGCCGAGGAGCGGCACAACATGGAGCATGCGCCGACCGACCCAAAGCTCATGCCGCATATTGAAAGCCTGAGATGGGCGCAGGCGATCCTCTTCGTCTATCCAACCTGGTGGTACGGCCTGCCCGCCATGCTGAAGGGCTGGCTCGACCGCGTCTGGTGGACCGATGTCGCCTTCGAGCTTCCGCCCCACGGCCACATCGTCTCGCTTCTCTCGCATGTCGACCGTGTGGGCGTGATTACCACCTGCGGAACTTCCTGGTGGATTTCCATGCTGGTCGGCCAGCCGGGACGCAAGACGATCCTGCGTGGCATCCGCGCGCTCTGCGCGTGGCGAACGAAGACGATGTTCCTCGCGCTCTACGACATGGACGCGTCGACGCAAGAGGGCAGAGTGGCGTTTCTCGAGAAGGTGAAGCGGAAGGTTGCGCGGTGGTGAGCATTCCCTCTCCCCGTTGACGGGGAGAAGAGAAGCTACATCCTGACGCGGTCGGCCTTCGGATCGTACATCGGCTTCAGGCTGGCCTCGGCTGCGAAGCGTTCGCCGGCGATCTCGATCTCGTAGCGGGAGGCGAGCACGTCGGCCTCGGTCTGCCCCTCGCAGGGCACGTAGCCAAGCCCGATCGCGCCGCCGAGATGGTGACCGTAATTGCCCGACGTCACCGTGCCGACGATCCGGCCATCACGGACAACGGCCTCGTTGTGGAAGAGAAGCGGCTCGGCATCCTTCAGCCGGAACTGCACGAGGCGCCGCTTCAGCCCGGCGTCCTTCTTCCTCAGCACCGCGTCGCGACCGATGAACTCGCCCTTCGACGTCTTCACGGCGAAGCCGAGGCCGGCTTCCAGGACGTGGTCCTCGTCGGTGATGTCGTGGCCGAAATGGCGGAACGCCTTCTCGATGCGGCAGGAATCCAGCGTGTGCAGGCCGCAGAGCTTCAACCCGACATCCTTGCCTGCCTCGTCCAGCGTCTCGAACACATGCGCAGCCTGGTCGGCGGAGACGTAAAGCTCCCAGCCGAGCTCGCCGACGTAGGTGACGCGATGCGCCCGGGCGAGGCCGTAGCCGATCTCGATCTCCTGAAACGTCCCGAAAGGGTTGTTCTCGTTGGAGAAATCGTTCGGGCTCACCTTTTGAATCAAGTCGCGCGAGCGCGGACCCATCAGGCAGAGCACGCTTTCGGCCGCCGTCACGTCGGTGACGACGACGAACTCGTCGCGGAGATTCTTCCTGAGCCATGCGAGGTCGCGCCTGAGCGTAGCGCCGGGGACGACGGCCAGGAACGCGGTCTCGGAGAGCCGCGAGACGGTCAGGTCGCTCTCGATGCCGCCGCGCGCGTTCAGCATCTGCGTGTAGACGATGCGTCCGACCGGCACGTCGACGTCGTTGGCGCAGAGACGCTGCAGGAAGGCGCAGGCGTCGCGGCCCTCAATGCGAATCTTTCCGAACGAGGTCATGTCGAACAAGCCGACGCCGTTGCGGACCGCCAGATGCTCGTCGCGCTGGTTGCCGAACCAGTTCTGTCGCTTCCACGAATAGCGGTATTCGCGCTCCTGTCCGTCCTTGGCGAACCAGTTGGCGCGCTCCCAGCCGGCGACTTCGCCGAACACCGCGCCGCGCGCCTTGAGGTGCTCGTGCAGCGGCGAACGACGGACGCCGCGCGCGGTAGCGACCTGGCGGAAAGGGAAGTGGTCGGCATAGAGCAGGCCGAGCGTCTCGGTGACGCGGTCGTGCAGGTAGCGGCGGTTCTTCTGGAACCCTTGCGCGCGGCGGATGTCGACTTCCCAGAGATCGAAGGGCGGCTCGCCGTCGGCGATCCACTGCGCCAGCGCCATGCCGGCGCCGCCCGACGAGACGATGCCGATCGAATTGTAGCCGGTCGCCATCCAGTAACCGGGCAGTTCCGGCGCTTCGCCGAGATAGTAGCGGTCGTCGGGGGTGAAGCTCTCCGGCCCGTTGAAGAATGTGTGGATGCCGGCCGTCGCCAGCATCGGCATGCGGTTCACGCCCATTTCGAGGATGGGCTCGAAATGGTCCATGTCCTCTGGCAGCTGGTCGAAGCAGAAATCCTCCGGGATGCCGGCCATGCCCCACGGCTTGGCGACCGGCTCGAAGGCGCCGAGCATCATCTTGCCGGCGTCTTCCTTGTAGTAGGCGCACTCGTCGGGCACGCGCAGGACGGGCAAGCGGGTGAGCCCCGGGATAGGCTCGGTGACGAGGTAGAAGTGCTCGCAGGCATGCGAGGGGATGGCGACGCCGGACCTGTTGCCGAGCTCGCGCGCCCACATGCCGGCGCAGTTGATGACGACGTCGGCGGCGATCTCGCCCGTTTCGCCATCCTTTTTCCAGGAAACGCCGGCGACGCGGCCGTTCTTCGTCAGGACGTCGGTGACCTTCACGCCTTCCAGCACCTTCGCGCCGCGCTGGCGTGCACCCTTTGCCAGCGCCATGGCGATGTTGGCCGGGTCGCACTGGCCGTCGAGCGGCAGGTGCACTGCGCCGACCACGTCCGAGACGTTCAGATGCGGGTACATCTGCTTGACCTCGCCGGGCGAGATCTCGCGTACGTCGACGTCGAAGGCGCGGGCGAGCGACGCCTGCCGGTAGATCTCGTGCTTGCGCTCCTCGGTCAGCGCGACGGTGATCGAGCCGACCTGCCGCATGCCCGTGCCGACGCCCGTTTCGGCTTCCAGCTTCGTGTAGAGGTCGGCCGAGTATTTCGCGAGCCGCGTCATGTTCTGCGAGGCGCGCAGCTGGCCGATCAGGCCGGCGGCGTGCCAGGTGGTGCCGCTGGTCAGCTGCTTGCGCTCGAGCAGCACGATGTCGGTCCAGCCGAGCTTGGCGAGATGGTAGGCGACCGAGCAGCCGGAAACGCCGCCACCGATAATCACGGCGCGGGCGGAGGAGGGGATCATGCGGCGGCCTTTTCGTAGGTAGTGACGAAGTGCCTGAGCCGCGCCGCGGCCTCGGCCAGCACGTCGTCCGGCTGGCAGAGGCTGATGCGGACATGGCCGGCAGCCGCCTCGCCGAAGCTCGAACCCGGCATCACCGCGACCTTCTCCGCGTCGAGGAACGCCCAGACGAATTTCTCGCAGTCCGGCTCTACGGCGCGGATGTCGATCATTACGTACATGCCGCCTTCGGAGCCGCGCACAGTGACGCGGTTGAGACCGCGTATGGCGTCGAGGAAGGCCTTGCGGCGGCCGTCGTAGCGGGCGGCGATCTCGGCCACGCCGTAGCGGTTCTCCAGCGCCTCGCAGGCGGCCCGGCTGACGAAGTCGGGCAGGCCGTAGGTCGAGACGAGGTTCAAGTCGGTCAGCAGCGGGACAAGCGTAGCGGGCGCGGTCAGCCAGCCGATCCGCCAGCCGGTCATGCCGTGGCTCTTGGACATGGAATTGATGACCAGCGTGCGCTCCTTCATGCCGGGCAGGGCGCGCGGCGACAGGAAGGCCTTGCCGGCCTGTGCCCAGTAGACCTCGTCGGAGAGCAGCCACAGGTCGCGCTCGACGCAGAGCGCGGCCAGTGCTTCCAGGCTGGCGCGCGTGTAGACGGCGCCGGTCGGGTTGTTGGGCGAGTTGATCAGGATCGACTTCGTGCGCGGGGTCAGCGCGGCGCGGATCGCTTCCGCGTCGGGCTGGAAGCCGTCCTCGGCGCGGGTCTCGACCACGGTGAAATCGGCGCCGGCCGACCGGAACGTGCCGGGGTAGGTCGCGTAGTAGGGCGCGACGACGATGCCGTGGTCGCCCTGGTCGAGGGTCGCCTGCACGGCGGCGAAGAGCGCCGCCTGGCCGCCGGGCGTGGCGATGACCTCGGCCGCCGTGGTGGGGACACCCGTCGCTTCGGCCGTGACCTTCGCCATGGCCTCGCGCAGGCGCGGAATGCCGGGCAGCTGCGTGTAGTGGTGATAGCCGCCGCGCACCGCCTTGACCGCCGCTTCGACGGTCTCGGCGGGGGTATCGAAATCATGGTCGCCGACCGACAGCATGATGATCGGCTCGCCCGCCTGCCTGCGCGTCCACGCCTCGAAATGCACCTCCCAGCCGTCCTTGCCGGACGGGATGATGTTGCGAATGCGGGAAGAGGGTTCAGGCATGGAAGGCACCGGTGATCGTGTGGCCCGAAGCGATCAGGCGATCCCTCAGGGCGGCGATATGCTGCGGACCGACCTCGCAGCAGCCGCCGACGATGCCAAGGCCGCGGTCGACCCAGCGGGTTGCGAAGTCTGCGTAGGATTCGGGGCCGAGATCCCGTCGCGCGTCGAGCACCTCGACCGTGCCACCGTGCTTCAGGGCTTCGACGGCGGTGAAGCCGTTGGCATAGGCGCCGACGGCGCCGCCGAGCTCCACGAGACCGGCAACGGCCGCGTCGACCGTCTCGGGCCGCGAACAGTTCACCAGGCGGGCCGCGACGGACAGATGGGCGATCGCGGCCGCCGCCTCGGCCAGGGTCTCGCCGCTTCTCAGCCGCGCGTCCTCGCCGTCGGCGAGCGTCCAGGACACCCAGACCGGCTTGCCGGTCTCGGATGCGGCCGTCGCGGCGGCCAGCGCCTCTTCGGCGGAGGCCATCGTCTCGCACAGGAACAGGTCGACATGCTCGGCCTGCTCGGCGACGACGCGCCGGTAGATCACCAGCGTCTCGGCGAACGAGATGGTGAGCCTCGGCGCGTAGGAACCGAACAACGGCGGCAGGCAGCCGGCGATGGCGCAGTCGCCGGCCGTGTCGCGCGCCTGCCGGGCGAGGTCGATGCCGCTTCGCTGAAGCGGCGCGAACATCTCGCCGACGCCCTCGCGCTCCAGCCTTTCCGGCGTCGCCGCGTAGGTGTTGATGGTGATGACGCGCGCGCCGGCGCGGATGAATTCCGCATGCAGGTCGCGCACAAGATCGGGCAGGTCGATCAGCACGCGCGCGGACCACAGCGGCGTGGGCTTGGCACCGCTGCGGCGAACCAGTTCCTGCCCCATTCCGCCGTCAGTGAGGACCACGGCGCTCATGCTCTCAGCCTCTGGTTCTCAGGGTCCCAGAGCGGGCGGTCGCCATGCACGGTCGCCGCGCGGCGCTCGCCGAAGATCTCGACCTCGACGTGGGTGCCGGGCTCTGCGAGATCCGAACGGATCATGCCGAGCGCGATCGACTTGCCGACGCGGTAGCCGAAGCCTCCCGACAGCGTCTCGCCGACGATCCCGCCGTCGCGCCAGATGGTGGACATGTAGGGTGCGTCGCAGTCCCCGGCGTCGTCGATGGTCAGGATGGCGAAGCGCTTGGTGACGCCCTGCTGCTTCTCGTTCTGGAGCGCCAGCTTGCCCTTGAAATCGGGCTTGTCCCATTTCACGAAGCGCTCAAGTCCACCCTGCAGCACCGTGTAGTCGGTCGACAGCTCGCCCTTCCACGCCCGGTAGCCTTTTTCGAGCCGCAGCGAGTCCAGCGCGAACATGCCGAAGGGCTTAAGCCCGTGCTTCTGGCCCGCTGCCCAGACGGCGTCGAATACGGCTGCGGTGTCCTCCACCCGGGTGTGGAGCTCCCAGCCGAGCTCACCGGCGAAGGATACGCGGACGAGCTGGAGCCAGCGTCCGTCGATCTGGCAGGACTGGTGCGTCAGCCACGGGGCCGACAGGTCGGCGCCGGTCACCTCGGCCAGGATCTTCCGCGCGTTCGGGCCGGTGAGGATCTGGCAGGAGAATTTCTCGGTGACGTTTTCCAGAGTCGCCTGAACGCCTTGCGGCATGTGCTTCCTCAGCCACTCGAAGTCGTGCCACTCGGCGACCGCCGCGGTGATCAGGAAGAACAGGTCGTCTGCCAGCGCCATCACCGACATCTCGGTGACGATGCGGCCGCCGTCGTCGGCGAAATAGGCGAGGCCGATACGGCCGGCTTTCGGCACCGCGCCGGTGATCAGGCCGGAAAGCCAGTCGCGAGCGCCCGCGCCCTGGAGCCGGAAGCGCGAGAAGCCCGGCAGGTCGAGAATGCCGGCCGCGTCGCGCACCGCGAGGCATTCCTCCCGAACGCGCTTCTGCCACGGACCGTCGCGGTCGAAGGTCTGCGTCGATTCCTCCGAGGTGTCGTCGCCGGGGTGGGCATACCAGGTGGCGCGTTCCCAGCCATTGTAGGCGTTGAACTGGCCGCCGAGGCCGGCGATGCGGTCGTGGATCGCCGAATGCTTGCGGTCGCGTCCGGCCGGCCAGGCGTGGCGCGGGAAGCCGATGGCGTATTCGTGGCCGTAGATCTCCACGCCCTTGGCTACCGCGTAGTCGGAAGCCGAGGCGAACGAGGTGAACCGGCGCGGGTCGCAGGACCACATGTCCCATTCGGTGCGGCCTTGCGTAACCCACTCGGCCAAAACCTTGCCGGCGCCACCGGCCTGGGCGATGCCGAAGGTGAAGACACAGGCCTCGAAGGCGTTCGGCACGCCCGGCATCGGGCCGATCAGCGGATTGCCATCCGGCGCGTAGGGGATCGGGCCGTTGATGACGCGCGACAGGCCGGCCGTGCCCAGGATCGGCACGCGCGCGATGGCGTCGTTCAGGTACCACTCCAGCCGTTCGAGATCGTCGGGGAAAAGCTGGAAGGAGAAGTCGTCCGGCATCGGGTCGGATGCGTCGGCCCAGTGCGCGCGGCAGTTGCGCTCGTAGGGGCCGAGATTCATCCCGTACTTCTCCTGCCGGAGGTAATAGGAGGAATCGACGTCGCGGAGCAGCGGCAGCTTGTGGCCGGCTTCCTGCGACCAGGCCTTCAGTTCCGGGATCTCGTCGAACAGGATGTACTGATGGCTCATCACCATCATCGGGATGTCGCGACCGAACAGCCTGCCGACCTCGGCCGCGCGGTACCCGGCGGCGTTGACGACATATTCGCAGCGGATCGTGCCCTGCGGCGTCTCGACCAGCCATTCGCCGCCCTCCCGCCTGACGGCTGCCACGGGGCAGAAACGAATGATCTGCGCGCCGAGATCGCGCGCGCCCTTGGCCAGCGCCTGCGTCAGCTGCGCCGGGTCGATGTCGCCGTCATTCGGATCGTACAGCGCGCCCTGCAGGTCGTGCAGCTCGATGAAGGGATAACGCTTGCGGATCTCGGCCGGCTCGATGACGTCGATCTCCATGCCCTGGTAGCGGCCCATGCCCCTGGCACGCTGGAATTCGCGCAACCGCTCCTTGCCGTGGGCCAGCCGGATGGAGCCGGTGACGTGGTAGTTCATGGGGTAATCGACGGCCTGAGCCAGGCCGCGATAGAGCTCGGCCGAATAGCGCTGCATGTTCATCAGCGACCAGGACGACGAGAAGGTCGGCACGTTGCCGGCCGCGTGCCATGTCGAGCCCGAGGTGAGTTCGTTCTTTTCAAGCAGGACGCAGTCGGTCCAGCCGGCCTTGGCGAGATGATAGAGCGAGGAGACGCCGACGGCGCCGCCGCCGATGATCACAACGCGCGCGGTCGATGGAAAATCGGCCATGGTCCCCCTCACGATCGCGTCGGTCGCCCGTCTCGCGGTCAGTCGGGTGAAGCCACCACCCAGACGACCACGGCGGACTGCTTGCCGGGATTGCGCCAGCGGACGGGCACATCCTTGAAGCGGAAGCTGTCGCCTTCGCCGAGCCGCTGCCAGACGCCGTCGATTTCGATCTCGAAGCGGCCAGAAAGAACGAAACCGGTCTCTTCGTCCCGTCGATGCGTGACCGACAGCACTTCGGAGCCGGCCGCGAACTCGCGCCGCAACATGCGGTAACTACCGCCCAGGTCCGGGGACAGAAGTTCCTCCACCGGCCCGGATTCGCTTGTGCCAAGTGAGCGGCGACGTCCCGCGCGCACCACGATGCCCGCCTCTTCCTCGGTGAACGGGTCTTCGGCGATGAAGAGGCTCACCGGCACCTTGAACATCTCGGCGAAGGCGCGGATGTCGGCCATGGTCGGCATCGACAGCCCACGCTCGACCTGGCTCAGCCAGCCGACAGAGCGGCCGAGGCGGTCGGCGATGGCCGAAAGCGTCATCCCGCGCGCCTTGCGCAGCGCCCGGATGTCGGCGGCGAGCAGCCTGCTCAACGGCCAACGCTTGGCTTCCGCCGCTCCGTTCACGCTTTGCATCTCCGTGAAATCTTTATGACATTTTTCATTTTGCTTGCGGCCTGTGAAAATTTCAAGCAGGATTTCATCGAGAGTGGGGAAGTGGTCGGGGGTATCCGGCGTGTTGGAAGGTCTCTTTAGGAGACCGGGGGGCTCGGGCGTCATCGCCGAGCAGTCCGGAAGCAGCGGCGCGACGCTGTCGCCCAACGAACTCATGCGCCTGTCGGAAGAGACGGCGATCGTCGACGAGGCGATCATCTCCCGCCGCTCGATCCGTGCCTTCCTGCCTGACGCGATCGACGACGCGACCGTGCGCGAGATTCTCGCCATCGCCTCGCGCGCTCCGTCGGGGACGAACATGCAGCCCTGGCGGGCCTATGTCACGAAGGGTCCGGTCAAGGAGAAGCTCTCGAAGGCGATCCTGGATTCCGGCATCCGCGCCGAGAAGGCGGACTGGGAAGAATACAAATACTACCCGGATCACTTCTTCGAGCCTTATCTCTCGCGCCGCCGCGCGGTCGGATACTCGCTCTACGCGACGCTGGGCATCGGCCGCCGCGACGTGGAACGCATGCGCGCCCAGCACGACCGCAACTTCACCTTCTTCGACGCGCCTGTCGGGATGATCTTCACGCTCGACCGCCGGCTGAACACCGGATCGTGGATCGACATGGGCATGTTCCTCCAGAACATCATGATCGCCGCGCGGGCGAGGGGGCTCGATACCTGTCCGCAGGCCGCCTTCGCGCCCTACCACAAGTTGATCCGTCCGATCCTTGGCATCCCCGACGAAGAGGTCGTCGTCTGCGGCATGGCGCTGGGTTACGCCGACCCGACGAAGCCGGAGAACGATTTCCATACCGAACGCGCACCGCTGGAGGAGTGGGCGACGTTCGTCGAGTGATCTGAAGCCGAAGGGGTTCGGCCGACGGGTGCAAGCAGGGGCATGGCGCGGCGGGAAGCCGGGGAAGAATATGCGAGGCTGCTGCTCGACCAGCCGAAGCTGGCGATGCGGCTCTTGCTGCGTTTTTCCTTCATTGCCGCGGGGATCTCGGCAGCGACCGTTGCCGCCGGCCTGACGCTGAGGGTTCCCGCCGCCGTCGAACTCTGGCCATGGGCCGATACGCCGCTGTCCTTCGCCTTCCTCGGCGCTGTCGTCGCGGCGCTTGCCGCAGGCTCGCTGTGGGTCGGGCTGACGGGGCAGTTCCGCGCCGCGGTCATATCGCTGTTCGGCCTGTTCCTGATCTGCGCAGCGTCGGCCGGGTATCTCTTCTGGCTGGACCTTCAGCGCGGGACGGAAACTCTGGCGGTGCAGACGCGGATCATGGGCGGCGCGGCGCTGTTCGCACTCGCCCTGCTGGTGATTGCCAGGGGCGGCGATCCGGAGCCGCGGCTGATGGGCTGGCTGCCGCGCGTCTCGTGCATAATCTATGGGCTCGTCCTCGCGGGCATCGGCTGGGCGCTGACCGACCAGCGCTACGACGTGTTTCCCTGGCCGCTGCAGCCGGAAACGTCGGTGGTGTTCGGCATCCTCTTCGCCGGTCTCGGCGTGGTCTACCTGCTGACCGCATGGAGCGGCGACCGGCGGGCGGGCATGGTCGTGATGCTCGGCTTCCTCGCCTACGACATCCTGCTCCTGCCGCGGCTGGTGCCCCTATTCCCGACCATCGACCCCGACCGGCTGTTGAGCCTCGCCGCCTATTGCGCCGTGCTGGGCTACAGCGCGGTCATCGCCGTCGACTACCTGCTTTTCGACGGGCGACGCGCGGCGCGGGATGCGGCGGACGATGACGACGAAGAAGGCTAGCTACGCCACCTCGTAGCCGACTTCCTCCGCAGCGTGGCAAAGGCTCGTCCAGAAGGCGCGGGCGAAGGAGCGGAAGACGTAGAGGTCGAAGGCGTCCGGGCCGGTCCGCTGGATCTGCGCGAAGACGTCGTGGTGGTTGACCGAACAGCCCTTGCCGACCGGGAATGCCGGCAGCGCGAAGTCGAGCGCGAAGAACTTGGCCAGCACCCATTCGGCCTTCGGCCCGGCCATCCTGATGGCTGTGCGGCCGTGCGACAGGCCGGTGACGACGCCGTCCTCGCCAGACAGCGCGGCCGACAGCGCGGCGTCGAGACCCTCGGCCTGATCGACGACGAGAAACTTGCCCGGCGCGAAGCCGAACGCCGCCTTTGTGTCCTTCGCGATGCCACCGCCCGCACCGTCAGGCAGTGCCAACCCGGCCGCCTTCCTGATGGCGGCGATGGCCTGTTTCTCGCGGCCGGGCCAGGCCGCTACCTGAACGATGGAGCCGGGGCGCGTCTCCTCAATGCGCACACCCGTGCCGCCGGCGACGTTGCCGTGCGTGCCGGGGTGCCAGGCCGAACCCAGCGGCGACAGCGGCTCAACCATGCATGCGGCTCCCTTCGGGGTCGAACATGTGATGCGAGACGATCTCGACCGGCCCGTAGCGGTCGCGCAGCGGATCGGACGTGAAGAGCCGCTTGCCATGCAGGACCTTGCCGCCCTTGACCAGCGCCAGACCGATATACTTGCCGAGCGACGGCGAGAAGCAGACAGCGGTGATGTGGCCGAGCGAGCCGCGCGGATCCTGCCGGTCGACGGTCTCGACGATGTGGGCGCCGCCGTTCAGCGGCCGGCCGTCCAGCGAGATGACGCCGACGAGGCGGATGCGGTCCGAGGCGATCAGGCCCTCGCGGTCCATCATCGCCGAGCCGATGAACGGCTTCTTCTTCGACAGCATCCAGTCGAGGTAGAGGTCGCGGCCGGTGGTGCGGCCGTCGATCTCGGCGCCGGTGACGTGGCCCTTCTCGATGCGCATGGTGCCCAGCGCCTCGAGCCCGTAGGGCACGATGCCGAACGGCTGGCCGGCCTCGATCAGAGCTTCCCAGACGTGCATGCCGTGGCCGGCGCCGCAATACACCTCGTAGGCCAGTTCGCCCGAGAAGGAGAGGCGGCAGATCATCACCTTCACGCCGGCGATCTCGCCGTGCACGATGCCCATGAAGGGCATGGCCTCGTTGTCGACCGCCGTGCCCGTGACGCAGGCGGCGAGCACGTCGCGCGATTTCGGGCCGCCGATCGCCGCGCCCGCCCATTCGTCGGTGACCGAGGTGACGTGGACCTTCAGGTCCGGCCACACGATGTCGAGGAAGTACTCCAGGTGCTGCATGACCTTGCCGGCATTGGCCGTGGTCGTGGTCATCAGGAAGTCGTCCTGGCCGAGACGCCAGGTGGTGCCGTCGTCGAAGGCGAGCCCGTCCTCGCGCAGCATCAGGCCATAGCGCGCCTTGCCGATGGCGAGCGTCGAGAAGATGTTGGTGTAGACGCGGTCGAGGAACTCGGCGGCGTCCGGCCCCTGCACGGCGATCTTGCCCAGCGTCGAGACGTCGACGATGCCGACGCCACCGCGGGTGCCGCTCGTCTCGCGGACATAGGCCTGCTCGACCGTTTCGCCCGGCTGGCCATAGATCTGCGGACGGAACCAGAGGCCGGCCGTATACATGGTCGCACCGTTCTCGACGTGCCAGTCATGCATCGGCGTCAGGCGGTCGGGCTTCAGTTCGCCGACGCGTTCGGCGGCGAGCGAACCCAGCGAAACCGGCGAGAAGGGCGGGCGGAAGCGGGTGGTGCCGACCTCGGGGATCGAGGTCCCGGACGCCTCTGCCATGATGGCGAGACCGGTGACGTTCGACGTCTTGCCCTGGTCGGTCGCCATGCCGAGCGTGGTGTAGCGCTTCAGGTGCTCGACGGAGACGAAGCCTTCGCGATGGGCGAGGCGGACGTCGTCGGCCGTCACGTCGTGCTGGAAGTCGACGAAGGCCTTGCCCTTCGCGGGGATCTCGAACACCGCAGCCGGGATGCCGTCCAGCGTCGCCTGGTCGACGGCCGGCGCGTCATGGCCGGCGCGCTTCTCGCCGCGCGCCGCACGGCCGGCGGCAAGGCCGGACGCGAGTGCCTCGGCGGTCGAGAAGGCGCCTGTGAATGCGCCCGCGCCGCGCCAGCGCCCGGCGCTCTCGGGCGGGACGAACGCCTGCTTTGCGTCGTCCCAGACGGGGCGCGCACCGGCCTGGCTGGCCAGATGCACGGACGGCGACCAGCCGCCGGATACGGCGAGGCAGTCGGTGTCGATGGTGCGTGTGTCGCCGGAGAACGAGCCCGTGGCCGCGTTGAACGGCCGCACCGTGATCGAGGAGAGCGCGGCGCGGCCGGAGGTCGAGACGACAGCGTGGCCGGCCAGCACTTCAGCACCGGCCTGGGCCGCGGCTGCGCGAGCGGCCTCGGATATGTCGGCGCGCACATCGACGATCGCGGCGACCGTCGCGCCGGCCCTGAACAGCCGCGCGGCGACCGAATAGGCGCTGTCGTTGTTTGTGAAGAGCGTGATCGACTGGCCCGGGAGAACGCCGAACTCGCCGGCATAACGCGCGGCGGCCGACGCCAGCATGACGCCGGGGCGGTCGTTGCCCGGGAAGACCAGCGGCCGCTCGAAGGCGCCGGTCGCCAGCACGACTTCGCCCGCCCGGATGGTCCAGTGGCGGTGGCGCGGCGCACCCTTCGGCGCGGCAAGCACATGGTCGGCGACGCGCTCCAGCCCGGCCAGCGTGTTGTCGTCGTAGTAACCCCAGACGGTGGTGCGCGGCAGCAGCCGCACGTTCGGCATGTCGGCCAGTTCGCGCAGCGTGACGTCGACCCAGTCGGACGCCGACATGCCCGAAATGGTCTCGTCGGACCACTTGGCGGTGCCGCCGAAGGCCGGTTCGAGCTCGGCCAGAATGACCCGCGCGCCACCAGCGGCAGCTTCCTTCGCTGCCATCAGACCAGCCGGGCCGCCGCCGACGACCAGCACGTCGCAGAAGGCGTTCATGCGCTCGTAGCGCGCCGTGTCCTTGTCGAAAGACATCCGGCCGAGGCCGGCGGCGCGGCGGATGAACCACTCGCAGAACATCCAGAAGCGGGTGCCTTTCAGCGGCCCGACGACGGGACCCATGAAGGTCTTGTAGTAGAAGCCGGCGCCGAGCACCTTGCCGCCAAGCTGGTTGATCGCGCCGAGGTCGAAGGAGAGCGACGGGAAGCGGTTCTGGCTCTCGACGACGAGGCCGTCGTAAATCTCCAGCAGCGTGGAGGCGATGTTGGGCTCGCGCACCTGCCCCTTCAACACGGTGACCAGCGCGTTCGGCTCGTCGACGCCCGCGGTCAGCACGCCGCGAGGGCGGTGGTACTTGAAGGAGCGGCCGAACAGGCTGACGCCGCTGGCGAGCAGCGCGGACGCGACCGTGTCGCCCGGATGGCCGGCGTAGGCCTTGCCGTCGAAGGTGAAGCGGACGGTGACGGAGCGGTCGACGCGCCCCCCGGTTTCGGTGCGGCGGGCGGTCATGCCTTGGCTCCCGACTTGCGTCGCGCCGACGGTTTCGCCGGCTCGGGATCGCGGGCGAAGCCGACGCTGGAGATGACGTGGGTCAGCGTGCTGCGGACGACGCGCAGATGCGAGCGGCATCCGCCGTGGTGCTGCCAGAACTCGGTATGGTCGCCGGCCGGGTTCGGGCGATCATAGACATAGGCGTTCCACGCCGCCTGGTCGGTCGACGCGGGATCGGGACGCGTGCGCGTCGCGTCGCCCTGGTAGGTGAACTCCGCCAGATCGCGCGGGCCGCAGTAAGGACAGGTGATGATCATGTGATGTCTCTAGGATCGCATGAGCCTGATCCGAAAAGTCTGCAACTTTTCGGGCTCATGCTAGTGCAGCCTCGGCGTCGCGCCCTGAGCCTTTTCGTCGATCAGGATGCCGCGGTTGAATCGGTCGAGCGTGTAGGCGGCATTGATGGCGTGGGGCTCGTCCTTGGCGATCGTCCAGGCGAACGCCCAGCCCGAGGCCGGCGTCGCCTTGAAGCCGCCATAGCACCAGCCACAATTGAGATACATGCCGGGCAGGGGACCCCTGGTGATGATCGGCGAGCCGTCCATCGACATGTCCATGACGCCGCCCCAGGAACGGAGCAGCCTGACGCGGGCGAGCGAAGGGAACATGGCAATGATCTCGCTCATGACTTCCTCGACCAGCGGCAGGTTTCCGCGCTGCGCGTAGGTGTTGTATTCGTCGAGGCCGCCGCCGAATACCAGGCCGCCCTTGTCCGACTGGGACATGTACAGATGGCCGGCACCGAAGGTCACGACGGAGTCGACGAAGGGCTTGATCGATTCCGAGACGAAGGCCTGCAGCACATGGCTCTCAATCGGCATCTGGTCGATGCCGGCGAACTTCATCACGCGGCTGGTCGAACCGGCTACGGCCACGGCCACCTTCCTGGCGCGGATCTCGCCGCGGTTGGTGGTGACGCCGACGATGCGGTCACCCTCGCGCAGGAAGCCAGTGACCTCGCAGTTTTCCAGGATGTCAACGCCGCGCCGGTCGGCGCCGCGCGCATACCCCCACGCGACCGCGTCGTGGCGCGCCGTGCCTGCGCGCGGCTGCAACAGGCCGCCGACGACGGGGAAGCGGGCGGAACCCGTGACATCGAGACCGGGGACGTAGCGACCGCATTCGGCGGCATCCATCCAGACGGCGTCGCCGCCCTGATGGCGCATGGCATTGCCGCGCCGGATGTAATCGTCGGCCTGTGCCGGCGTGTGCGCGAGGTTCAGGACGCCCCGCTGCGAGAACATGACGTTGTAGTTCAGGTCGTGGGAGAGGTTCTCCCACAGCTTCATCGAATGCTCGTAGAAGCGAATCGAGTCGGGCAGCAGGTAGTTGGAACGGACGATCGTGGTGTTGCGGCCGATGTTGCCGGACCCCAGGTAGCCCTTCTCCAGCACCGCCACGTTGGTGATGCCGTGCTCCTTTGCGAGATAGTAGGCGGTCGACAGGCCGTGGCCGCCGCCGCCGATGACGATGACGTCATAGGACGGCTTCGGGTGCGGCTTGCGCCACGCCGGCTTCCAGCCGAGATTGCCGCCCAGCGCGTTCCTGAGCAGCGAGAACGCCGAATATTCCGCCATGTCCACCATCCCTGCAGGCGAGCGGTGACACTATAGGCGGGGCACCCGCGTCAAGGCGAATTTTCCGCCATGCGCTTTCGAGGCGCCGACCTGATCGCGGCCCGACGGGCGGGCAGGGCTGCTTGCCGTGGAGCGCGGGGTTCTTTATCCATGGCGCACTTTCAACCGGCCACGCGCGGCCCGCCATGCTCCGGACATGCTGCCCTTGACGGCCTTCCGCCGCGTCACGCTCCTCCTGCTGATCCTGTTCTCGGTCGCCGGGCCGTTCCATGCGCTCGCCCAGAGCGTGGGCAATCTCGGCGGCATCGTCGGCGAGCAGCAGGTCGTGCTCGACGCCCTGCGGACCAAGATCGACACGCTGGAGAAGCGGATCGGCGACAGCGTCGACGACGACGGGAAGCTGGTCGAGGTCCGCACGGAACTGGAAGGCATCGGGCGACAGGTGCTGGACAGCGCGCTGGCGTTCCGGCCACGGCTCAACGAAATCAATGCCAGGCTCGACCAGCTCGGCCCGCCGCCAGCTGCCGGCCAGCCCGCCGAACCCGACATCGTGGCACTGGAGCGCCAGAACCTTCTGGCCGAAAAGGCCGAGATCAACGCGCTGGTCGGCGTCGCCGAGAACCTGTCGATCCGGGTGAGCAGCCTGGTCGACAGGATCGCCGATCTTCGGCGCGACCTGTTCCAGCGACTGCTGACCAAGCGCTACGACATCAACTACGCGCTGTTCGTCGAGGTCAGTCAGGCGTTCGTCGCCGAGATGATGGATTTCTACCGGGCCGTCTCGTCCTGGATGCGGTTCGTCGTCAACTTCAAGCTGCGCTCGGTGCTGATCGCGGGCTTCTTCGCGCTTTCGGCCGCGGCCGTGCTGATGATCGGCGGGCGACGGCTGTTCGGCCGCCTGCTGGTGCAGGACCCGCTGGTCAGCGAACCCAGCTATCTCAGCCGGCTGTCGGTGGCGTTCTGGTCGACTCTGCTGCCGTCGGCAGCACTCGCCGTGTTCCTCGGCGCCACCTTCTTCTTCTTCGACTATTTCGCGGTACTCCGGGCCGACATCCGCGAGATGCTGATCCCGCTTTTCTACGTGATCGTGCTGATCTTCTTCGTGCATCGCCTCGGGCGGCTGGTGCTGGCGCCGCGCCTGCCGGCCTGGCGGCTGATCCCGGTCAGGACCAGCGCCGCCTGGCCGCTGGTGATGCTCGTATCCGCCACGGCGTTCTTCACAGGCCTCGACTACTTCCTGAGCGACGTCTACCGCGTGCTCGGCGCGCCGCTGGCGCTGACGGTCGGCGAGAGCCTCGTTGCCACGGTGCTGACCGGCATCATCCTGCTGCTCATCGGCTTCGTGAAGCCTTTCGCCGACGAAAGCGGCCAGCCCCGGTCCTGGCATCCGCTGCTGCGCTTCCTGCTCTTCGCCATGGGCGCGGTTCTGATCATCGCCGCGATGCTCGGCTATATCGGCCTCGCCCGTTTCATGGCGCAGCAGATCGTGGTGACCGGCGCGATCATGGCGACCATGTATCTCGGCTTCCACTCGGCGCGTGCGATCTCCGAGGAAGGCGCGTTCCAGCAGACGAGCATCGGGCGCAGGGTGCAGCGCTGGTTCGCGCTGGACGAGACGACGATGGACCAGCTCGCGCTGGTGGCGGGCATCACCATCAACGTCGCCGTGTTCGCCATCGGCCTTCCGCTGGTCCTGCTTCAGTGGGGTTTCCGCACCGCGGACCTGCTCGCATGGGTCTATCGGCTGGCGAACGAGATCAAGATCGGCTCGTTCTCGTTCTCGCTCGCCGGAATCGTCACCGGCATCGTCGTGTTCGTCGTCGGCTACTTCGCGACGCGCTGGTTCCAGGGGTGGCTGGACGGCTCCGTCATGGCGCGCGGCCGCGTCGATGTCGGTGTCCGCAACTCCATCCGGACTGCGATCGGCTATGCAGGCGTCGCGCTGGCGGCGCTGATCGGCGTCTCGGCGGCCGGCATCGACCTTTCCAACCTCGCGCTGGTCGCCGGTGCACTGTCGCTCGGCATCGGTTTCGGCCTCCAGAATATCGTCAGCAATTTCGTGTCGGGTCTGATCCTCCTGGCGGAACGGCCGTTCAAGGTCGGCGACTGGATCGTGGCGGGCGCGGTGCAGGGCACGGTGCGCAAGATCAGCGTCCGGGCGACCGAGATCGAAACGTTCCAGCGCCAGACGATCATCCTGCCGAATTCCGACCTGATCAACGCCGCGGTCGGCAACTGGACGCTTCGCAACAAGCTCGGCCGCGTCGATATCAAGGTGCAGGTCGCCTATGACAGCGACGCCAAGCGCGCCCACGAGATCATGACCGAGGTCGCCAAGGCGCACCTGATGGTGCTGCGCAATCCAGAGCCGTTCGTGCAGTTCGCGAACTTCGGAACGACTGGGCTTGAGTTCGAGGTACGCGTCTTCCTGGCCGATATCCTGAATGGCGGGATCGTGCAGAACGACATCCGCTTCGCCATTCTCGAAGCGTTCGAGCAGGAGGGCATCGACATTCCCTCGTCGCCACGTGCGCCGAGCGTCAAGGCGCCGGAGCCGTGGCCCAGCGACGACGAACGCGTCGAGGCGGAGCACGAGCAGAAGGCAGCCGACGCAGCGCGGCGCGCCGCCGAGGAGGCGGAGACCAAGGGTCGACGGCGCCGGCGCAAGCCGGATCCGGACTGAACGGGAGCCATGCCGGCCGTTCAGTTGCCGTTCAGATTGGCTTCAATATAAGGTCCGCGTAACAGAGGAATTTCCCTCGCCAGAAGGAACGGCGGCAACGTCGTGATGCCCATGAAGAAGACTTTCCTCGTACTCGCGGCGCTCGCCGCAATGACCGGCACGGGGAACGCCGCAAGCGCGGTCAACCTTGATTCCGAGCCCCGCACGCTGATCGTGACCGAGGGCGGCAACCGCACGGAGCTGGCGCTGGCCGGCGGCGAGACCGTCGAGTTCTGCCCGACCGGCTGCTTCGTGACCATGCCGAATGGCGACCGCGAGGCGCTGACCGGATCAGAGACAATCGAGATTTCCGGCGGCGTCGGCCGCATCAAGTAAGTCCGAAGGCACAACCTTCGCGCTCAAGGCCGGGCATCGCCCGGCCTTTTACGTTTCGGGGTAAGCGACGGTTAACGATGCGTCCCGAAAGCGGTCGCGAACGTACCCGTTTCGCCGCCACTTTAACGTTCCTTAGGGCAGTCCGCCGCTATCTCACGCCCAAGACGCCCGGAAAGGGCGCAACGCTGGGTGGCAAGGGACGGCCGTCATGGACGCACGATCCGATCTGAAATCGATACCCGTCGCCGTCGATCTCGACGGCACGCTGATCGCGACCGATCTCCTGTGGGAAGGCCTGTTCCTGCTGATCAAGCGGAGCCCGCTCTGCCTGTTCATGGTACCGTACTGGGCCTTCATGGGACCGGCGCGGCTCAAGCAGGAGATCGCGGCGCGGGTCAATCTCGACCCATCGATGCTTCCCTACCGCCAGGAACTGGTCGAGCGGCTGAAGGCCGAACGCCAGGCCGGGCGCCGGATCATCCTGGCCACCGGCACGCCGCGCAAGTTCGCGGACGCGATCGCCGAACATCTCGGCATCTTCGACAAGGTGCTGGCGACGGAGAACGGTCACAACCTGACCTCGGAACGCAAGCGCAAGGTGCTGGTCGACGCCTATGGCGACGGCGGCTTCGACTATGCCGGCAACAGCCGCCATGACCTCAAAGTCTTCGACGCGGCCCGTGCCGCGCTGGTCGTCGCGCCGGACCGGGCCGCTTCGCGCTGGCAGGCCACGCATGGCGCTGAACTGATGGCCTCGGGCCGTCCGACGCTGAAGACGCTCCTGAAGATGCTGCGAGTCCACCAGTGGCTCAAGAACGGTCTGATCGCCGTTCCGGTCGTTCTGTCGCACGAATATCTCAACCCGGACGCCGTCGGCTCGTTCCTGCTCGCCTTCCTGTCGTTCAGCGCCGCGGCCTCGGCGATCTACATCGTCAACGACTTCTTCGACCTCGGGCTCGACCGCAAACATCCGACCAAGCGCAACCGCCCCTTCGCGAGCGGCGCCGTCTCGATCCCCTACGGCATGGCCGTCGCAGGGCTTCTGCTCGTGCTGTCCGGCACCGCCGCGCTGGCGCTGCCGCCGCTGTTCGGCGCCGTGCTCGCCGCATACCTGGTCATCACCACGGCCTACTCGCTGTCGCTGAAGCGCATGCTTTTGATCGACGTGCTGACGCTGGCCGGTCTCTACACTGTCCGCATCATCGCCGGCGCTGCGGCAACCGGCATGGACGTCGGCTTCTGGCTTCTGGCCTTCTCGATCTTCTTCTTCCTGTCGCTGGCGCTGGTGAAGCGCTACGTCGAGCTCAGGACGACGTCGCTCGATCCGAAGCAGCGCATCGCCGGCCGTGGCTACCGCACCGAGGACGAGGATATCGTCGCTCAGGCCGGCATGGCTTCTGCCTTCTCGTCGGCGCTCGTTCTCGCTCTCTACATCAATGGCGATTCGATCGCCTCGCAGTACGAGAACACCTACGCGATGTGGCCGCTGGCGCCGATCGTGCTCTACCTGACGATGCGCATCTGGATCCTGGCGCGCCGCGACGAGATGCATGACGACCCGGTCGTCTTCATCATCAAGGACTGGCGCAGCCAGCTGGTCATCGGCTTCGGGGCCATCCTCCTGCTCGCGGCGGGGCTGTGATGCCCGGACGCATCTACGACAGCTTCGGCAGGACGACGTTGCCCGCGCGCGGCGCGGTGCCGGTTGCCGAGCTGCTGCAGGCGGAACTGGGCGGGCTTTCCAGCAGGCGCGGGATCCTGGCTTACGGCAACGGTCGCAGCTACGGCGACAGCTGCCAGCCGGCCTCGGGCACCGCGATCGACATGTCGGGCATGGGGCGCATCCTGTCGTTCGACGCCGGAACCGGCCTGATCGAGGTCGAGGCCGGCGCCATGCTGGCCGACGTCATCGAGCATGCCCGGCCGCACGACTGGTTTCCGGCCGTGGTTCCCGGCACGCGCTTCGTCACCATCGGCGGCGCGATCGCCAACGACATCCACGGCAAGAACCATCACCGGCGAGGCACGTTCGGCGCGCATGTCACGGGGCTGAGGTTGCTGACCTCAGACGGCGTCATCCGCGACTGTTCGCTGTCGGCACACGCGAAGCTGTTCGCGGCGACGATCGGCGGCATGGGCCTGACCGGCATCATCCTGTCGGCGACGCTGCGGCTGATGAAGGTAGCGTCCGCCGACGTCGACGAGCGCGTGACCCGCTTTCCTTCGCTCGACGCCTATTTCGACCTCGCCGAAACGGCCGACCGCGACAACGAGTACGCGGTGGCCTGGGTCGACCAGCTCGCCACGGGCAAGGACGAGGGCCGGGGCCTGCTGATCACCGGCAACCATGCCGGCGACGACGCGCCGCGCGGCGGCCTGTCGCGTCTGCGCCCGTTCGTCCCGTTCCAGCCACCGGTGACGGTGCTGAACCGGCCGTTCCTCAAACTCTTCAACGCGGCCTATCACGGCCGCAAGGGTGCGCGCGCGGCACGGCGCAGCACCTTCGAGAGCTTCTTCTTCCCGCTGGACGGTGTCGGCCACTGGAACAAGCTCTACGGTCCGAAGGGACTGTTCCAGCACCAGAGCGTCATTCCGGCAGACGCCGCTCGCAAGACCGTCCCCGCGATGCTTGCCGCGACGCGCGCGGCGGGGCAGGGCTCGTTCCTGACCGTGCTGAAGCGCTTCGGCGACATGCGCTCGCCCGGCCTCTTGTCGTTCCCGCGGCCCGGCTACACGCTGACGCTCGATTTCCCGAACCATGGCGCGAAGACGCTGGCGCTGCTGACCCAGCTCGACGCGATGACCGTGGGTGCCGGAGGCGCGGTCAATCCCTACAAGGATGCGCGCATGGGAGCGGATGTCTTCGACGCCTCGTTCCCGGCATGGCCCGAACTCGAGGCGATGCGCGATCCCGCCTTCCTGTCCCGGTTCTGGGAACGCACGGCGCTGAGGCTGAAGAGCCGCGCCGCGCGCCACCCGATCGCTGCCGAATAGAATCACGAGAGACGCCCAAGGCCATGAAATATCTCGGCTTCATCCTCTTCACCGTCATGACCAACGCAGCCGCGCAGGTCATGCTCAAGCAGGGCATGACCTCGCTCGGGCCGCTGTCATTCGAGGGCACGAACCCGATCCTGAAAATCCTGCAGATCGTGTTCCACCCCTGGGTGTTCGCCGGTCTGCTGACCTTCGTGATCTCGATGGCGTCGCATCTCTACGTGCTGTCGAAGGTCGAACTGTCGTTCGCCTACCCATTCCTCAGCCTCGCCTACGTGGCCGTGGCGGTGTTCGCCTATTTCGTCTTCCGCGAAGACCTGAACGCCTGGCGCATCGCCGGCATCGCCTTCATCTGCGCCGGCACGGTGCTGATCGCGCAGGGCGGCGCCGGCCACGCGACCGACGAAGCTTCCACCCCATCCGAAACCATCAAGACCAGTGAGCTTGCCCGATGAGACACGTCATCTTCGGCGGCGACGGCTTCGTCGGCCGTCACCTTGCCCAGAAACTTCATGCGGACGGCGAAGAAGTCATCGTCGCCGACATCGTCAAGAGCGACCTGCCGCACTATCGCGGCGTGCGCCACGTGCGCTGCGACGTGACCGACGAGGCTTCAGTCGAAGCCGTCGGGCTTCGCGACGACGACATGGTCTACAATTTGTCGGCCAAGATGCTGTCGCCGATCCAGGTGAGGGCCAAGCGGCACGAGTTCTTCTTCCCCGTGAACTACCACGGGACCGTCCATATCATCCACGCGATGGACAGGGCCGGCGCGAAGGATCTCGTCCACTTCACGACCGACATGATCTACGGCCACACGGTGTTCCAGCCGATGACCGAGGATCACCCCGTTTCGCCGCTCGGCGAATACGGGCTCTCCAAGCTCAAGACCGAGGAACTTGCGGCTGAGTGGCGCGAGCGCGGCATGAACATCTCGCTGTTCCGTCCGCGCCTCATCATCGGGCCCGGGCGCCTCGGCATCCTGGAGAAGCTGTTCAAGCTGATCGACTGGAACCTGCCGGTGCCGATGATCGGCTCGGGCAAGAACCCGTACCAGTTCATCTCGGTGTTCGACTGCGCCGAAGCAGCGCGCCTCGCCTGGAAGGCCGGCGTGCCAAACCAGGCCTACAACCTCGGCTCGCTCAATCCGCCGCCGGTCAGGAAGCTGCTCGGCGACCTCATCAAGAGCGCCGGCTCCAAGTCGTTGCTCATCCCGACGCCGGGCTGGGCGGTCAAGCGCACGCTCGACCTCCTCGACCTCGTCAACATGCCGATCATGGATCCCGAGCAGTACCTGATCGCCGACGAGGAATGCGTGCTCGACGTGTCAAAGGGCGAGCGGGAACTCGGCTGGGTGCCGAAGTACCGCGACGAGGACATGCTGATCGCCGCCTACAAGGAATATCGCGCCAAGAAGGACGGCCACGCCGTCGCCGCCGCCCACGTTCCGGCCGAGTAAGGAGTGTACCCATGACCGTCATGACCAGACCGCAGGTGGCCGAAGCGCGCGCCATCGTCGAGGCGCCGTCGCTGGCGCCAACCTCGATCGCTCGCCCGAACCTCATGAGCGTCGAACAGGCGAAGGCGCTGGACATCGCCTCGATGACCGAACTCTTCAAGGCGCACATCAATCCCGGCCAGCTGCATTTCATGAAGCTGCTGGGCTTCCACAAGGTGAAGGTCGAGCGTGCGGAAGGCATGTACTATTTCGACCAGAACGGCCGGAAGATACTCGACTTCTTCGGCGGCTTCGGCTCGCTGGCGCTCGGCCACAACCATCCGCGGCTGATCAAGGCGCGCAAGCAGTTCCAGGACGAGAACCGGCACGAGATCGCGATCGCCTTCATGTCGCAGTATGCGGCGGCACTGGCGCACAACCTTGCGGAGATCGCACCGGGCGACCTCGACATGGTGTTCTTCGGCTCGTCGGGTTCGGAGGCCATGGAGGCCGCCGTCAAGCTCGCAGAGCGCGCCGCCGGCCCGAAGCGGCCGAAGGTCGTGTATGCCGAGAACTCGTTCCATGGAAAGACCAAAGGCGTGCTCGCCGTCACCGACGGGCAGCTCTACCGCGCCGATTTCAAGGTGGCCGACAACACGGCCAGGGTGCCGTTCGGCGACATCGATGCGATCGAGCGCCTCTTCAAGGCCGACCCGACCATCGGCGCCATCGTGCTTGAGACGATCCAGGGCGGCGCGGGCATCATCCAGGCGCCGGCGGCCTACTGGCAGAAGCTCAGGAAGCTCTGCGACCAGTACGGCGTCATCTGGGTCGCCGACGAAGTGCAGTGCGGCGTCGGCCGTTCGGGTCGATTCTTCGCCTTCGAGCACTACAATGTCGTGCCGGACATCACGGCGCTCGCGAAGTCGCTCGGCGGCGGCAAGACGGCGATGGCCGCGATGATCGCCAGGCGCGAAGTCTACATGAAGGCCTACGGCACGCCGAAGACTGCGATGATCCACGCCGCGGCCACCTTCGGCGGCATCGGCGAGGCGTGCATCACGTCGATCGAGGCGCTGAACGTGCTCTACGACGAGGGGCTGATCGAGAATTCGGCTTCGACGGGCGAATACCTGCTCGACCGGCTGCTTGATCTCCAGGCCAAGTACCCTTCGATCATCAAGGAGGTACGCGGCAAGGGGCTGATGATCGGCCTTGAGTTCCACGACTTCAGCCAGACGCTACCGCTGGTGCTAAGGCCGGTCGTATCCGTGCTGGACGACAAGCTGAAGGGCTCGCTCTCGGGCTTTGTCGGCTCGCTGCTGCTGCGCGACCACGGTGTCCTGGTGGCCTTCACCGAATACAACCGCAACGTCATCCGCCTGGAGCCACCGTTGATCTGCCAGCGCGAGCATGTCGACGCCTTCGTCGGCGCGATGGACCAGTTGCTCGGCCGCGGCATCGTCGCGATCGTGAAGGACTTCGTGAAGAGCCAGATTTCCTGACCTCTGGCGCTTCGCGTTCGAACGGCCGGGCCAGCGCCCGGCCGTTTCGATTCCGACCTATCGTGGACTTGTCATGACAGAAGGCCTATCTTGTCATGACAGAGGATCACGATCATGAATTTGCAGATCAGAGACCCGCGCGCGTACGAACTGGCTAAGAAGCTCGCCGACAACATGAATGTCACCATGACGGAGGCGGTAATCGAAGCGCTGAAGGACAAGCTGAGGCAGAAAGGCGACGAGAAGGCCGCCAAAGTGGCTCGTATGCGGGAGATTGCCGACAGCCTTTGGGCGAAACGCGGCCCGAATACCCGCGAGGTAACCAAAGAAGAAATCGACAGCATGTGGGGGCACGAATAGGTGTTCGTGGATACATCGATCATTGTCGCGATCGTCGCGCGTGAACCCGAGCGCGAAGCATTTCTTGACACTCTGGCGTCAGGCGGAAAGAAATTCACGTCGCCGCTGGTAATATTCGAGGCGACAATGGTTCTGGCTTCACGGCTGGGTGTTGAGCCTCTCGACGCCTTCGAACATGTCAACAATCTCATCGCGAGCGGCGACGTCGACGTGCAACCGCTTGAAGCTCGCCATGCCCGCATCGCGGTGCAAGCTTTCGCCACCTACGGCAAAGGCCGGGGTCACCCGGCCCAGCTCAATCTCGCCGACTGCCTCAGCTACGCCTGTGCGAAGGCCAGTGGCGTACCGATGCTCTACAAGGGCGACGATTTCAGGCAGACCGATCTGGGCTGACCGATCTGGGCTGACAGGTCAACCTATCCGAGCTTGTCCGCAAGCCGCGGATGCACAAACGCGTCGAAGCACTCGTCCAGGTGGACGCGGCGGTGCTTCGTCAGCATCGGCTGGTAGATCTCGTAGAGATGCGCATTCGCCGTCGTCAACGGGCACAGCGGATAGAGCACGAGGTCGGTGTTCTCCACAGCCTCCGTGACATACGGACCGGGCCGTGGAACGGCGCGGCTGGGGTCGGCGCCGATGGCGATATGCTTCGGCGCGCTCCGATCCATCAGGTAGGGGAACGGGTTGACGAAGTTGAGCGACATGATGGTGTCGAACCTGACACCCCTGGCCGTCTCAAGGCGGCGGATGGAGGCGATACCGCGGTCGATCGCCATCAGGTGGGTCACCTGGAAATCGAAATCCGAATAGAGCACCGGAGTCGGTAGTTCGCCGACGCGCACCAGATCCTCGAATTCGGCGAGGTGGGCGCCGTAGAAGGCCATCATGTTGGAGGCCCGCTCCTGGACGTCCGGGCGACTCGAGAGCGCGCCGAGCGCCTTCAGGTTCTGTTGCTCCAGCGGGACGTTTCGCATCGCGCCAACATAGGTGCGGGCGGCGCGTTCAATCGTGTTGACGGCGACCGGCAGCATGGCGGTCAGCGCCAGGCCCAGCACGGCGACCATCACCTTCGGCGTGCCCAGCAGGTTCGGCGCCTTCATCAACACCAGCAGCATCACCGGCCAGAGGAAGATCAGCGCCTGGCTGCCGGTGTTCTGCGTCTCAAAGAAGATGCCTGCGAACAGCACGACGAGGAGCCAGAGTGCGTTGTGGTCGAGCAACCGAAAGAGTTCGGCCGGACGCCTCGACGTCCTCAAAGCGGCCAGACGCTCCGCGAACTTGCGGCGATCGATCCAGACAAGCAGCAAGGCAAGCAGTCCGGTCGGCGCCGTGATGCCGAAGGTCAGCGAAGCCGCCTGAAGGAAGCGGGGCAGAATTGTCGAGTCGTTCTTGTCGACCAGCGCCAGGATGTCGGTGACATAGTGGGAGACCAGCCCGTTCCACAGTTCGAGCGCGCCAAGCAGCACGAAGAAGGGCAAAGCTGCCGCGATCGCTGTGCGCAGCGCGATCCTGCCCGCGGCGAAGGCAAAGACGCAGACGATCAGCGCCGCGACGAGGCCGGTGATCTTCAGGAAGAACAGCGCCGCCATGGTGGCGAAGACGATGAAACCCAGGACACGCTGGTCGCGGACATACAGGACCGCCGCGACGAGCACGAACAGCATCTGGCAGCACTGGCGGTTGTAGATGCCGAAGCCGTCGGAGCCGGGGTAGGGGTAGAAGTCGCGCGTGTTGAAGGGCAGCAGCGCAAAGATCAGGAAGGGTATCAGCAGCGCCAGCGCGGTGACCCGCGAGCGGCGGTCGACGTCGCGCAGGACCAGCGCCATCAGCGGCGCGGTAACCAGCAGAAGCGACCAGTGCGCGATCAGCACGGGGTTGGCGACCGGGAATGCCTTGAGAAGTCCCGCGAACAGATAATAGCCGAGCGGGCCGACGGGCGCGAAGAAGTCGTTGATCGGCACCTGGCCGTCGAAGATGCGGGCGGCGGCGTCGTAGTAGATCATGACGTCCCAGTACATCGGCCCAACGGGCACGCGCAGCGGCAGCGCCATCAGAATGGCGGTCGCCACGATCGCGGCTGCAAGAATGAGCAGCGGCGATGACAGCGACCAAGTGCCGGTTTCGATACGCCCCTTGTCCATCGTCATCGCCATCTTGCGCCCCGCATCCCTGCCGCTGCCCCGCCCAGCTCCAATGGCCTTGCGCCAAGCCCGGTCAACGAAGGGTCCGCATAGCATGGCGGGCTTGCAGAAACCGTTAATCGCCGGGCACCTGCGCTACCGGTCGCGGGTCGTTTCCGGCATGTCGCAAACAGGCTGCAATCGTTCCAAGACGCCTTATAGTGTGCCGGCGTTTGCAGATCGGGGTCGAGGACATGGCAGGGTTTCCGTCAAAGGCGAAGGTCGTGATCGTCGGCCTCGGCGGCATCGTGGGCGCGGCGGTCGCGCACCACCTGATCGAGCGCGGCTGGGACGACATCGTCGGCATCGACAAGTCCGGCATCCCGACCGACATCGGGTCGACGGCGCATGCCTCGGACTTCTGCTACATGACCAGCCACGACTTCCTGTCGTGCTGGACGTCGCTCTACTCGATCGACTTCTATTCCAAGCTCGGCCATTACGACCGGGTCGGTGGCCTCGAAGTGGCGCGCGTCGGCGACGACGCGCGCATGGACGAGATCAGGCGCAAGGTTTCATCGGGCAAGGCGTTCGGGACCCGCGCCAGACTGATCGAGCCGGCCGAGATCAAGCAGAAATTCCCGCTGATCGAGGAATCCCAGGTTCAGGGCGGTCTGTGGGATCCCGATGCCGGCCTCGTCATTCCGCGCTCGCAGACAGTCGCCGGCAAGCTCGTCGACATGGGTGTCGCCGCAGGCAAGCTGCAGTCGTTCGCCAATACGCCGGCGAAATCGCTGGTGATCGAGAATGGACGGATCAAGGGCGTGGTCACCGACCGCGGCACGATCCATGCCGACTACGTGGTGGTGTGCGCCGGCCTCTGGGGCCGACTGATCGCCGAGATGGCGGGCGAGGACCTGCCGGTGATGCCGGTCGACCATCCGCTGACCTTCTTCGGCCCGTACACGGAGTTCGCCGGCACCGGCAAGGAGATCGGCTACCCGCTGATGCGCGACCAGGGCAACTCTGCCTACATGCGCGACACCGGCGACCCGACGACCTCGGAAGGCGGCATGATCGAATGGGGCTACTACGAGGAGAAGAACCCGCGCCTCTGCCATCCACGCGACCTGCTGGAGAAGCACCAGGCACGCCTGTCGCCGTCGCAGCGCGACCTCGACATGGAACAGATCATGGAACCGCTGGAGCGTGCAATCGAGCTGACGCCGATCCTCGCCGAGCTCGGCTATGACGAGCGTCGCTCCTTCAACGGCCTCCTGCAGGTCACCGCGGACGGCGGGCCGTCGATCGGCGAGAGCCAGAAGGTGAGGGGCCTCTGGTACGCCGTCGCCATCTGGGTCAAGGACGCACCGGGCATGGCCAAGCTGGTCGCCGACTGGATGGTCGACGGGCGCACGCCGATCGACCACAACCGGATCGACTATGCGCGGTTCTACCCGCACCAGATGAAGGAGGACTTCATCGCCGGGCGCTGCGGCGAGGCGGCGCAGAAGATCTACAACCCCGCTGTCCATCCGCGCGAACCCTACGCCACAGGCCGCGACATCAAGCGCTCACCCTTCTACGAGCGCGAGAAGGAGCTCGGCGGCTACTTCATGGAGCTTGGCGGCTGGGAGCGCGCGCACGGCTACAAGGCCAACGAGCATCTCCTGGAGAAGTACGGCAACCGCGTACCCGTTCGCGAGAACGAGTGGGACAACCGCCATTTCTGGCGCGTCTCGAACGCCGAGCACCTCGCCATGACCGAGGACTGTGGCATCGTGAACCTGTCGCACTTCCACATGGTCGATGTCGAAGGGCCGGATCACGTCGAGCTTCTCGAATGGCTCTGCGCGGCCAAGATCGGCGGCGACGCCAATATCGGCAAGGGCATCTACACGCATTTCCTCGACGACGAGGGCATGGTGCGCGCGGACTTCACGGTCATCCGCATGGCCGACCGGTGCCGGCTGATCAACGGCGCCGACGCGGGTCCGCGCGACTTCCACTACATGCGTCGCGTGGCCGAGGACCGCGGACTGAACGTCACGATCACCGACGTGACCGAGAGGTTCATCACCATCGGCATCTGGGGCCCGAATGCGCGGACGACTCTCCAGAAGGTCGTCGAGGATCCGGCAGGCCTCGAAGCGGCCAACTTTCCCTTCGCGGCGATCAAGCAGATCAGGATCGGCGGGAAGAACGTCACCGCCTTCCGCATCTCCTATGTGGGCGAGCAGGGCTGGGAACTGCACATGAAGTACGAGGACGGCCTCGCCGTCTGGGACGCGCTTCGCTCGACCGGCGTCATGGCCTTCGGCGTCGAGACCTATGCGAATTCGCGCCGCATGGAAAAGAGCCTGCGGCTGCAGAACGCAGACCTGCTGACCGAATACAACCTGATCGAGTCCGACCTGCAGCGCCCCAAGGTCAAGGAGGCCGACTTCCGCGGCAAGGCGAAGCACCTCGAGCACCGCGCACGCGCCAACCAGCCGGCGATGCTCTGCACGCTGGTCATGACCGACAACCGCGATGCCAAGGGCGTGGCGCGCTATCCGGTCGGCAACATGCCGGTGATGGACCCGACGACGGGCGAGACGCTGGTCGACGAACTCGGCCGGCGCTCCTTCACCACGTCGGTCGCCTACGGTCCGACCATCGGCAAGAACATCGCGCTTGCCTACCTGCCATGGGCCTACTGCCAGGCCGGCCGCAAGCTGCAGGTCGAGTATTTCGGCGAGACCTATCCGGTCGAGGTTGCAGGCGTCGGCTACAAGCCGCTCTATGATCCCGAGAACCTGAAGCCGAAGAGCTAGATTCAGGTGATGCCGGCCTGCAAATGGCGGGTTTCAGCGCTTCCGGTGCTCACGTACTGAACGTACGCTCCGCACCGGTTCTCGAAACCCGTCACTTTCGGCTCGGCCTGACCTGAATCTCGGTCAGCCACTTAAAAGAACATCCGCGACGCCGCGACCGACGCCGCGAAGCAAACGGCCGCGCCGACGAGGAACAGCCAGTACATGCCGCCCGGCGGTTCGAGCGCGCTGCGCTTCGGATTGGCGGGATCGTAGAGCACCATGACGATCGCGCCGGGCACATACCGGCTGGCGATCTTGGTTGCATAGGCCTCGTCGCCCGATACTTCGGTATCGGCCCATATGGAGCGGCTGGAAAAGGCCTTGCCGCCGACCTCGTAACGATATTCCACGACCGGCATGTATCCCTTCCGCGTGAAGCGCCGGCCGCGCAACGTCTGCCGCGGCCGGTCGCGGCGGACCGTGAACTCCTCGACGCGGCTCAGCGTCACCGTGCCGGTCGCGGTCGGCCAGCGCGCGATGGCCGTCGCGTGCCGCCTGCCGATCACGAACATCGCGGCGAACGCCAAGGCGAGGAAGCCGGTCGCCAGCAGCGCAGGCAGGATCGCGTCGGGGAACGCGCCCTGCAGCTTCTCGAAGCCGGACTCGGCGACCCAGATCGCCGCTGCCGCGCAGACAACCACGAGGCCGATGGCCGTCAGGCAGCCCCATGCGAGGTCCTTCGGCGGATGGTTGATTTCCAGCGCGGATTTCGACGGGTCGCGCGGATCGTGGCGGATCGTGACCTCCCTGCCGACCGGGTAGTCGGCGAGCAGGCGCTCCACCTGATCCTGGTCTGGCTTGCCGGCGTCGAGGATGCGGCCGGACCGGAATTTCTGCCGGTTCGCCTCGAACTCGTAGACGATCTTCGCCACCCGCTCGTTGCGGGGCGGCTCGTTGTTGAAGCGCTGGACCAGTTCGAAGCCGGGCTCGGAGCGGATGATGCGGCCGGGCGCCGGAGCCCAGTTGATCGTCTTCGCATAACTGGCCAGCGCCAGCACCAGGCCGACGACGCCGAGCAGGATCGCGCCGCCCGCGATCATCGCGATGACGCGCGCGGCTTCGGATTCGAAGACACCGAGCAACCCGTCGAGCATGTCCCCTCGCGCTCCAGGCCTGACCGAGCCTAGAGCGGAGACAGGACGCGCCGCAAGCCTTGGTCAGTAGCCGCCGACGATCGGCAGTATTTCGCCCGTGATGTAGCTGGAGCAATGCGGCGAGGCGAGGAAGACATAGGCCGGGGCGATCTCCTCAGGCTGGGCAGGCCGCCTCATCGGTGTCTTCTCGCCGAATTTCGAGACGTCCTCCGCCTCCTTCTCGGACGGGTTGAGCGGGGTCCATACCGGGCCAGGCGCGACGCAGTTCACCCGGATTCCCTTCCCGACGAGATTGCCGGCGAGCGCGCGCGTGAAGGCGTGTATGCCGCCCTTGGTCATCGAATAGTCGACCAGTTCCTTCGATCCATCGATCCCGGTCACCGAGCCGGTGTTGATGATCGCCGAGCCCGGCTGCAGGTGCGGCAGCGCGGCCTTGGCCATGTGGAAGTAGCCGTAGAGGTTGGTCTTGACGGTCGTGTCGAAATGCTCGTCGGTCAGGTCCGCGAAGTCGGCGGCATGGATCTGGAAGGCTGCGTTGTTGACCAGCACGTCGAGGCGGCCGAAGGCTTTCACCGTCTCGGCGACCGCCTTGCGACAGTAGGAGCGATCGGTCACGTCGCCGGGCAACAGTATGGCCTTCCGCCCTTCCTTGTCCACGGCCCTGGCGGTAGCGCGCGCGTCCGCGTCCTCGGTCAGATAGGAGATCGCCACGTCGGCGCCCTCGCGGGCGAAGAGAACCGCCACGGCGCGTCCGATGCCTGAATCGCCACCGGTGATTAGCGCGGCCTTACCCTCGAGCTTACGCGAGCCGATGTAGTATGGGGCGTCATAGAGCGGCGCCGGGTCGATCCTGTGCTCGTGGCCCGGCTTGGCGTGATGCTGCTTCGGGAAGGGCGGCACGGGATAGGCGCGGGCGCCCGCCTGCATCGCGGTCTTCTCGGGCTTCGCCGGCTGTGCCTTGTCCCTTGCGTCGACTTCCTTCTGGATCTTTCGCTGGCGGCGCTCGGCCGACTTTGCTGATTGACCGGTCATGCTAGAACTCCTTCGTGCCGCCTGGCGCTCAACGCGGCACGGCGCGAAAGGTTTTCGGCCGAGCGGCCGCGCGGACGAATCGGAGCAGGATGCCATGGCTGGACAGGACATCGCGATCACCACCGGCGACGGCGTCGCGCCGGCGCGTCTGTTCACGCCGGCAAGGGCGGTCGGCCGCTCCGGCATTATCGTCTACATGGACGCCTTCGGCCCGCGGCCGGCCATGGACGCGATTGCCGAGCGGCTGGCCGGACTTGGCCATACGGTTCTGGTTCCCGACCTTTTCTACCGCTTCGGCAGCTATGGGCCCTTCGACGCCAAGACAGCTTTCGGCGTGGACGAATCGAAGGCCAAGCTCATGGCGATGATCGGCGGGACGACGCAATCGATGACCCGCGCCGACAGCGGTTTCTTCCTGAAGGCCCTGGACGATGCGGGCGCTACCGGGCCGGTAGGTACCGTCGGCTACTGCATGGGCGGCGGCAGGGCCCTCAACGCAGCCGCTGCCTATCCCGGGAGGGTTCTTGCCGCGGCGAGCTTCCACGGCGGGAACCTGGCGTCCGATGCGCCGGACAGCCCGCATCTCTCCGCTCGCGACATCAAGGCCCGCGTCTACATCGGCTGCGCGGGTGTCGACCGGAGCTTCCCGCCGGAGCAATCGGCGCGGCTGGCGCAAGCCCTGCGTGCCGGCGAGGTCGACCACCAGATCGAGAACTATGTGGGCAAGCAGCACGGATGGTGCGTCCCGGACCATGGCGTCTACGACCATGAAGGCGCCGAGCGGCATTGGGCCCGCCTGACCACGCTGTTCGGCGAGACGCTGGGTCGCGCGTGAGCGTCGATCTCGATGCGCTGGGAGCGGCGCTCGTGCGGTCAGGCCTCAGCCTGCGCGGCGGTCTTGCGCTCGACGGACTGGACGAACCGCCATCCGGCATCGACGGTGGGCCAGGGAAGGCGCTGGTGCTCGTCGGCAATGTGGGCGCGTCTTATTGGCCGGCATTCAATGCCTGGCGCAAAACGCAGGCGGAGGCGCCGGCCGATCCGCTCGACACATGGACCCGCGTCGTGGTGGACCCGATTGCGGAGGCTTTCGCCGCGCGCGCGGTCTACCCGTTCGAGAAGCCCTACCATCCGTTCCAGCGCTGGGCGATGCAGGCCGAAGGCCTCAAGCCGTCGCCGCTCGGCATCCTGATCCATCCGCGCCACGGGCTCTGGCACGCCTATAGGGCAGCGCTCGTCTTCGCCGTTGACGTGACGATTCAAACGCCTGCCACGGCGATTCATGCCTGCGACCTATGTGTCGGAAAACCTTGCCTGAAATCCTGCCCGGTCGGCGCCCATTCCGAATCCGGTTTCGCCTACAAGTCGTGCCTGGATCATGTGTGGTCGCCAGCGGGGGAGCGGTGCCGGGATGCGGGCTGCGGCGACCGGAACGCGTGTCCGGTCGGGGCTGACCTGCGCTATCCCGCCGACACGCAGGCCTTCCATATGGCGGCCTTTGCCAGGAGTGGCAGGAAAGCGTTCAGCGGCCGATCTCGTTGAGATCCTGGTTGACCGTTCCGGTGGCTGCGGGAGGCTGCGCGGGCTGCCGCGCCGTGCCATCGGTCGAGCGACGGACCGCCGCGGTCGTCCCGCCGTCAGCCACGAAGCGCTTGTAGACGAAGCCGCGCTTGCCAGCATAGACGACCTCGCACCAGCCGTCGCAGGCGACAACGCCGACTTCCGCCCCGTCAGGAACGACGCCGAGCACGGCCGAGCCGTCATTCGGCGCAGCACGCAGGCGAACATCCGAGGTGGCCTTTGCCATGCGGCTCGCCGGTCGTTCGGACGCGACGATGCGCTGCTTCTCCGCTTTCGGCTTCTCGACGGCCTCGGGCTTCTTTGCCGCCGGATCGAGCGCGGCGGTTTCGATCCCTTCGGCCGGAGACTCGTCGCCATTGGCGAGATTGTCGCGCAGAGATTCGAGAGCAGCGAAGGCCGATGCCCCCGGCGCCGCCGAATCGCTTTCGCGAACGCTGACAGCCGGCGCGGCGGATTTTGCCCAACGCGGGTCTGCGGCCAGCGGCACGCCGAATTCCTGTTGCGGCTCCTTCGCTGTGGTCGCGACAACCTTTGCCACCGGCTGGGCGCGCAAGGGTGCATCAACGGCCGCCGCAACCGGGACCGTCTTCACCTTGACCGTGCGGACAAGCTCCGCTTCCTCGGCGTCGGCCGCGAAATGGGAGGTCACGACAACAGCGCCAAAGGCCGATGCGGCGAACAGCATCGCTCCGCCGGCGGCAGCGAGGCCGAGCCTGTGCCGGAGTCTTTCTGCCTTCTCTTGAGGAGACGTGGACCGGGTCGGCCCGGCAGGTGCGGATCTGGCCGGCGAGGGCTGCGTGGCGGCCTCGCCTACTTCTACTGAACGCGTCAAAAGGCCCTCTCTTCGCAATTCTCTTGCGGTCGAGCCCCCACCCGATGGAGCTGTTCTTCCGGCCATCTGTGGCCAGAAAGTGGCATGGTCGACGAGAATCCCGGACAAGGCAGATCTTCACCAATCACCTTCCGTAACGTCAGAGAGACAACGCGCGAGGTGACAGGCGCGCTCGCTTGCCTTTCCCGGCGATTGGGCGATTAATGCCTGAAAAGACCGGCCTTTCCGGAGCCGGCGCTCTTCCGAGGGGAAATGCCCATGGCGTCGAAGAACGCGCTCCATCCGATCCCGAAACCGCCTGGCAGCCCGGTCGTCGGCAACATGCTGTCATTCGACAGCTCGCAGCCGCTGCAGAGCCTGATGCAGATGACCCGCGAGCTCGGGCCGATCTACTGGCTGGACATGATGGGCACGCCGCTCGTGGTTGTCTCCGGCGCGAGCCTGATGGACGAGTTGTGCGACGAAAGCCGCTTCGACAAGGCCGTTCGAGGTTCGCTCCGGCGCATCCGCGCGGCGGCCGGCGACGGCCTATTCACTTCCGATACGCAGGAAGCGAACTGGCAGAAGGCGCACAACATCCTGCTGCCGACCTTCTCGCACCGCGCGATGGGCGGCTACCTGCCGCTGATGCACGACATCGCCTCTCAGCTCTGCATGAAGTGGGAGCGGCTGAATGCCGACGAGGATATCGATGTCGTCCACGACATGACGGCCCTGGCGCTCGACACGATCGGCGTCTGCGGTTTCGACTACCGTTTCAATTCCTTCTACCGGCGCGACTACCACCCCTTTATCGACTCGCTGACCCGGACGCTGGAAACGGCGATGGTCCAGCGCGGACTGCCGTTCGAGAAGACGCTGCTCCGCCGCCGGCTCGGCCAGATGGGCGACGACATCGGCTTCATGAGCAAGCTGGTCGACGACATCATCCGCGAGCGGCGCAAGGGAGGAGGCGACGCGACGCAGAAGGACTTGCTCAACTTCATGCTGGCCGGCGTCGACCGGCAGACCGGCGAGAGCCTGTCGGACGAGAACATCCGCTACCAGATCATCACCTTCCTGATCGCCGGCCACGAGACCACGTCGGGCCTGCTCTCCTTCACGCTCTACTTCCTGCTGAATCATCCGGAGGTGCTTCAGCGGGCCTACGAGGAGGTCGACCGTGTGCTCGGCCGCGACATCGCGGTGGCGCCCACCTTCAGCCAGGTCAACCAGCTCACCTATCTCCAGCAGATCCTGAACGAGGCGCTGAGGCTTTGGCCGACCGCGCCGGCCATCGGCCTCTATCCCTACAAGGACGAGGTGATCGGCGGGCAATACAAGCTCAAGAAGAACACCTTCGTCACGCTGCTGACGCTGATGCTCCACCGCGACAAGAGCGTGTGGGGGCCGGAGCCGGAGAAGTTCAACCCGGAGAATTTTTCGCGCGAGGCGGAAGCGGCGCGGCCGCCGAACGCCTTCAAGCCCTGGGGCAACGGCCAACGCGCCTGCATTGGCCGGCAGTTCGCCATGCAGGAAGCGACGATGGTGCTGGGCATGATCCTGCAGCGCTTCGAACTGTTCGATCACCAGAAGTACCAGCTGAAGATCAAGGAATCGCTGTCGATCAAGCCGGATGGCTTCCGCATGAAGGTGAAGTTGCGGGCCGACGTGACGCGCGGCGCGGTCGTGCCGGGCGCATCGCTTCCCGCCAACCAGAATGCGCCGGCGGCGCAAGTCGCCAAGCGGCCGAAAAACGGGGCGAAGGTGACGGTCCTCTACGGCTCGAACCTCGGCACGACAGAAGAGCTGGCCCGCGAGATCGCCGGATCAGCGGAACTGAACGGCTTCGACGTGACGCTGGCGGACCTCGACGCCTATGCCGGCGGCCTGCCGAGCGAGGGCGCGACGATCATCGCCAGCGCCTCCTACAATGGCGCGCCGCCCGACAATGCGACGCGCTTCGTGAAATGGCTGGGCGAGGCCAAGCCGGGTGCCGCCGCCGGCGTCAAGTTCATGGTGTTCGGCTGCGGCAACCGCGACTGGGCCTCGACCTTCCAGGCGACGCCGCGCATGATCGACGAGAGGCTGGAACAGCTCGGCGCGACCCGCATCGGACCGCGCGGCGAGGCCGATGCGCGGGAGGATCTCGACGGCCAGTTCCGCGAATGGTTCAAGCGCCTGTGGCCGCAGGTGGGCGCGGCGCTCGATCTCGACGTCGATTTTTCCGAGCAGGCGCAGGCCGAACCGCTCTACGAGCTCGAGGTTGTCTCCGGCGAAGCGGCCAATCCGGTCATCCAGCAGTCCGGCGCCAGGGCCATGCCGATCACCGAGAACCGAGAATTGCAAGGCGCCGGCGCCGGTCGCTCGACGCGGCACATCGAGGTGGCGCTGCCGGAAGGCGTGACATACCGGCCGGGCGACCATCTGTGCGTGATCCCCGTCAACGACGCGGCGCTGGTCGCGCGGATCGAGGCGCGTTTCGGCTTCGCGCCGGATACGCAGATCAGGCTCAAGACGACCGGCGGGCGCAACGCGCCATTCCCGATCGACGGGCCGCTGCCGGTCCGGCGCATCCTGTCCGACTATGTCGAGCTGCAGGCGGTCGCGACACGCAGGCAGATCGAGGCGATGGCGGCCTCGACGCGCTGTCCCGTAACGCGGCCAAAGATCGAAGCGCTGATCGCCGAGCCGAAGGACGGTATCGACCCTTACCGAACAGAGGTATTCCTGAAGCGACGCTCGGTGCTCGACCTGCTGGAGGAGTTCCGCGCCTGCGAGCTGCCATTCGGCCTCTATCTCGAAATGCTGCCGCAACTGGCGCCGCGATATTATTCTATCTCCTCATCCCCGAACGCGACGCCGGGGCGGGCCTCGATCACCGTCGGCGTGGTGGATGCGCCGGCCAGGTCAGGGAAGGGGACGTATAAGGGCTCCTGCTCCAACCATCTGGCGTGCCAGCCGGTAGGGTCGAGCGTCCATGCGGCGATCCGCGAGACCAAGGCCGGATTCCGGCTGCCCGACGATCCGGCCGTGCCGATCGTGATGATCGGGCCGGGCACGGGCCTTGCGCCGTTCCGCGCCTTCCTGCAGGAGCGCGCGCTCCAGATGAAGGCAGGCACGGCGCTTGGACCGGCAATCCTGTTCTTCGGCTGCCGCCATCCGGACCAGGATTTCATCTACCGGGAAGAGCTGGAGCAGTTCGCCGCCGACGGCGTGTGCGAACTCTTCGTCGCCTTCTCGCGCCACGACGCCGAGAAGACCTACGTGCAGGACCTCGTGCGGCGCGAACGCGGCAAGGTGTGGAAGCTGATCGAGGGCGGCGCCAAGATCTTCGTGTGCGGCGATGGCAGCCGCATGGAGCCCGACGTGAAGCGAGAGCTGACGCGCGTCTATTCCGAGGAGAAGGACGTGGATGCGGCCAACGCAGAAGCATGGATGGAGCGGATGACCGCCGAGAACCGCTACGTGCTCGACGTCTGGGCGGGAGGCTGACGGCCTACCGTGCCGGTGCGTTCACAGGGCAGCAACTTGCAATTCGTGCTGCACTGCACAATATAGGTTCAGTCGGGAGTTGCGACTCGGGGAGGGACCACGAGGAGTGCATCATGCACCGCGACGAACCCGTATCGGCTCCAGTCCTGGGCATCATCCGCCAGTTGAGGCCTTCCGAACTCGGCCAGTTCCGTGCGCATCTGCTGCGCCTGGACATCGAGAGCCGGCACGACCGCTTCAACGGCTATACGGATGACGCCTTCATCGAGGCCTATGCGGAGCGCTGCTTCCGCGACGGCACGACGGTCGTCGCCTATGTCGAGGGCGACGAGGTGTTCGGCGCAGCCGAACTGCACGAGAGATCGGACATCGACCAGCCGACCGGCGAGATCGCCTTTTCGGTCGAACGCCACGTGCAGCACCGCGGCATCGGCCGGAGGCTGTTCGAACGCCTGCTGCTGCACGCGCGCGCGCTGGGCTACACGCGACTGAGGGTCACGACACATCCGCAGAACGAGGCGATGAAGCGGCTGGCCCGCAAGTATGCCGCCTCGCTGCGGTTCGAGGACGGCGAGACGGTGGGCATCATCGACCTGCCGCTGTCGCCCCAACTCGACAAGCTCGCCCGCGCCTCTGCCGCCGAGGCCCGGCTGACGGCCGGATAAGCGTTTCGTCTCGATCCAGCCAAAAGAAAAGGCCCGCCGTGAGGCGGGCCTGGTCGTCACCGGTTCCGAAGAGCCGTATCAGGCAGCCTTCTTGCCGAAGTCATAGACCTTGGCAATCTCGGCCTGGACGGTCTTCGCGCCGTCGGTGACGACGGTACGGGCGGTCTCGGCAGCGCCGCGGACGCGCTCGAAGTTGGCGCGGGCGTTCTCGCGGACGAAGTCGGCCTGGACCTGCACGGCCTCGCTGATCGACTTGGCGCCGGCGACCTTCTCGACGGTCGATAGCGTGTGCTGCACGTTGGCGAGCGTCATGTCGAGCAGGCCGCGGGTCAGGTTGGCGTAGCCGGTCACGATCGAGGAGGCGAGCTTCTCAGCGCCGTCGGTCACCTTGCCGGCCGTGGCGTGCACGCTCTCGGCGCGGTCCTTGGCGGACGACGCGGTGCGCTGCACGAAGTCGCGGGCAGCGGCCGGAACCTCGATCTTGGACTGGAAATTGTTGAGGGTGTCGCGCACCTGCTCGATGTAGCCGGCAGCGGCGGACTGGGTCTTTGCGGAAGCCTTGGTCATTTTCGTCTCCATCCTCATTAGGGAGCCATGGTCGCCCCGTCCGTCATGGCCCGGGGATGACGGTCATATAGAGACGCTTGTTGTGCAGTGCAACATAAAATCTTGGTGCGATGCAATATTTCTGGTAAGATCATGAAATAAATAGGAAAATTCTTCATCCGGTTATATCCTTTGGCTTGCGCCCGCAAGCTCAGGCTTGAAGTCGCACGATTTCGCCCGCACATCCGCGCGAGACAAACGGGAACGGACACCATGCCTTCCGATGCCGCCACGCTGCCGGCAGCCACGCTCGCGGTCGATGACGCCGCCAAGATCGTGGCGCTGAGGCGAACCAAACTGATCGCCACCGGCGCGCTGGTTCTTGCCTTCGCGCTGTTCCTCGTGGCGCGATCGATGCAGAACATCCACCCGGCGATCGGCTTTGTCGCCGCCTTCGCAGAGGCGGCCACGATCGGCGGGCTCGCTGACTGGTATGCGGTCGTCGCTCTGTTCCGCCATCCGCTTGGACTGCGGATCCCGCATACCGCGATCATTCCGGAAAACCAGAACCGCATCGCCGACAATCTCGGGCGATTCATCGAGGTGAATTTCCTCGCGCCGGAGCCGGTGAAGCAGAAGCTGTCGGAGGTCGACTTCGCGTCGCTGGTCGCCGACTGGCTCTCCAACATCGAGCGCGCCGAAGGCCTGTCGCGCTTCGTCGGACGGCTGGTGCCGCAGGCGCTCGCCGCGATCGAGCAGTCGGGCCTGCGCGGCTTCGTCACGCAGCGCATGCTGGCGCAGGTGGAGAAGGTGGAGGTCGCGCCGCTCGCGGCCGAACTGCTCTCGGCCTTCACCGACGATCGCCGCCACCAGCGGCTGTTCGACGAGTTCACCAAGGTGATGGGAAAGTTCCTGTCGGACGACAAGGCGCTCGCGGCGCTGCGCGAGAAGATCCGCGAGGAACTGCCCTCGGTCTTCAACCTGTTTCGTGCCGACGCCTACCTGCTGAAGCGCATCGTCAAGTCGGCCTCGACGCTGCTGGACGAAGTGCGCGAGGACCCGGATCATCCGATGCGCGCCGAGTTCGACCGCTTCGTGAAGCGCTTCATCGAACGGCTCCGCAATTCCAAGGACTATGCGCGCCGCGCCGAGAAGATGAAGCGCGACTTCCTCGCGCGACCGGAACTCGCCGAGCTGACGGGCGAGATGTGGAAGAGCCTGCGCCTGTTCATCGAGCAGGACGCGGCGGCCGACGCCTCTATGATCCGCAAGCATCTGTCGGCGATGTTCGTCGAGGTCGGCAGGCAGCTTGCACGTGACCCGAAGGTGCGCGCGGACATGAACCAGGGGTTCGTCGTGGCGCTGTCGGCCTTCGTCGAGAGCCAGAAGAGCGGCGTTTCGGCGTTCATCTCGGAACAGGTGAAGCGCTGGGACCTGGCACAGCTGACGCGCCTGATCGAGATCAATATCGGCCGCGACCTCCAGTATATCCGCTTCAACGGCATGATCGTCGGCGGGCTAGCGGGGCTGGCGCTGCACGCGGCCGAACTGCTTTTCCTGGCCGGATAGGGGCTTCCCTGGCGGCAAAGCAGGTGCGATTTCTCTCACCGCCAAATTGACCCTGCCGGCCTTTCTTCTAATCTCTCCTTCCGGCCGGACTTTCCGGCCCAACGGGAGGACGAGATGGCGAAGAAACCGGAACCCGAAAACTTCACCGACATGTTCGCCAAGCTCGGCGAGGGGCTTAAGCTGCCCAATGTCGACGTGGAAAAGATCCTGTCGCACCATCGCAAGAACCTCGAGGCGCTCCAGAAGTCGGCACAGGCGAGCGCGACCGGTGCGCAGAACCTGATGTCCAAGCAGCGCGAGGTCCTGCAGGAGACGCTGCGCGAGATCACCGACATGGCGCGGTCGTTCGGGTCTCCGGCAAACCCTCAGGATTTCGTGGCCAAGCAGGTCGAATTCGCCCGCAAGTCGTTCGAGGCCGCCGTGAAGAACGCCGGCGACTCGGCTGACATCGTTCGCAAGTCCGGCTCCGAGTCCGTCGACGTGCTGCGCTCGCGCATCAAGGAAGCGATGGAGGAAGTCCGCGAGGCTTTTGACAAGAAGAAGTGACGGGCGACAAGAAAAAGTGAGCGGCCAGACGCCATCGGTCGGCCCGGGGCGGCTTCGCCAGACCGAGATCTACGTCACCGGCGCGGGCGGGCAGCGCCCGCTCGTGCCCGTCGCGCCTGCCGAGCTCGAGGCGCGCGCCGCCCGCGCCATGAGCACGCAAGCGGCCGCCTATGTAATCGGCGGCGCCGGTCTGGAATCGACCATGCGTGCCAATCGCGCGGCATTCGAGAGGCACCGCTTCGTGCCCCGCGTGCTGCGCGACGTTGCCAAGCGCGATCTGTCTGTGACGCTGTTCGGACGCAGGCATGATGTTCCGATCCTGCTCGCGCCGATCGGCGTGCTCGAGCTTGCGCACGGGCAGGCCGACCTCGCCGTGGCGAAGGCGGCGGCGGCCGAAGGCATCGGCTACGTCTTTTCCAACCAGGCGTCGGTGACGCTGGAGGACTGCGCGGCGGCGATGGGTTCGGCGCCGCGCTGGTTCCAGCTGTACTGGTCTAGCGACGACGATTTCGTGCGGTCGGTGGTCGGGCGCGCCGAGAAGGCCGGATGCGAGGCGATCGTCGTCACGCTCGACACGACGCTGCTCGGCTGGCGGGCGCGCGATCTCGATCTTGCCTACCTGCCGTTCCTGCGCGGACTGGGCCTGGCCCAGTATCTCTCCGATCCGGTCTTCCGGCAGAAGATCCCGCCGGCGCCGCCGGAGACCGGCTTCAAGCCGAAGGGGCTCGACATATTGTCGACGGCGCTCAGCCTGAAGCGAAAGGGCAAGGCGTTCGGCCTGTCGATGGGGCAGATGCGGGCGGCGGTGGCGCATTTCACCGCGACCTATTCGAGGCCGGACCTCAACTGGAGCGACATCGCGCGGCTCCGGCAGATGACGAAGCTGCCGATCCTGCTGAAGGGCGTGCGCCACGCCGACGATGCGCGGCTGGCGAAGGAAAATGGCGTCGACGGGATCGTGGTTTCCAACCACGGCGGCCGGCAGGTCGACGGCGAAGTCGCGACGCTGGATGCGCTGCCCGGCGTGGTCGCCGCGGCCGGCGGGCTGCCGGTGCTGATGGATTCCGGCATCCGCTCCGGCGCCGATGTCGCCAAGGCGCTGGCGCTCGGCGCGACGGCGGTGCTGCTCGGCCGGCCTTACGTCTACGGGCTGGCAATCGCCGGCGAGGCCGGCGTGCGCGAGGTCATCCGCAACGTGATCGCCGAACTCGACCTGACGCTGGCGCTGTGCGGGATGACGAAGGTCAGCGAGTTGGGAAGGGACTGCCTGGAGGGGTAAGTTCCTACCGCTTCGGGTCGGGGAAGAACATCGCCCTCAGGCCAGTCCGCTGGAACGGCGTCCACGCGCCTTCGGCCTGAGCCAGCCGGTCGGCGATCGCGAAGACGGCGGCAGGGTGGTGGCCGAGGCCGCAATGGCTGCCTTCGACCTCGACGCTTTCCGTGTGCGGAAGCTCGTTCTCCATGCAGCTCTGCCAGGCGCAGATGCCGTCGGTGCGGCTGAAGATCGCCGTGGTCGGCACGGGCGGGCTCTCGGAGATGGCGCCGCCCATGTGGCGCTCGCGGTCGTCGACCTTGTGGCCCGAGGTGAATTCGTAGAGGCGCCAGGCATTCGTTGCGCGCGGGTCGCCGTTGAACGGGCTGCCCAGCGTGACCACGGTGCGGATCTTCTCCGGCATCAGCTTGGCGAGCTGGCGCGCATAGATGCCGCCGAGGCTCCAGCCGACGAGGCTGACCTTGCGGCCGGACTTTTCGTAAAGCGCGTCGACCTTGTCGACCATGCCGCGCTCGATGCCGGGCAAGGGACCATAGTTGCGGCCGAGATCCCAGCCATGGGCGTCGTAGCCCTTCGACTTCAGGAAGGTGCGGAGCGCCACAGTCGAGCGGTCGCTGGTGGCGAGGCCTGGCAGGACAAGCACCGGATGGCCGTCGCCGCGTGGCGTCATGGCGGTGAGCAGGGGTGCCGCGGCAATGAAGCTTCCGAGCTCGGGGAGCGCGCGCAGTTCCAGCGCGAAGAGGAGCTTGGACGGCGGCTTCGTCGTGGTCACATGCGCGTTCATTCGGGCTCCTTGCCTGTTGTTTCGTTGCCGCGCTTTCGGCGTTGCGTCATCTGCCGCGGCTGATCGTGCGCGGCTCAATTCGCTGCCGCCCCAACTTCCGCGGCTGCTTTCAGTTCCGCCAGGGCGGGCGCAAGCCCATCGGCGAGCTCGGCGACATCGGGTACGGCACGGCGGTCGGCGGTGATGCCGAAGTCCAGGCCGTTCTGGTAGCTCTGCACGGTCATGTTGAGCGCAATGCCGTGGATCGGGATCGACACCGGATAGAGCGCCAGGATCTTCGCGCCTGCGCAGTAGAGCGGGAACGGCGGTCCCATCGTGTTGGAGATGGTGAGGTTGACGGCCTGCGGCAAGACATCGGCCAGACCGGTGCGACCATAAAGCTGCATGAGCCCGGGCAGGATCAACGGCGCGCCGAGCATCGAAAAGTCCTTCGGCGCGATGTCCTTGACCCCGCCGGCCATGGTCTTCGATTCACCGGAGGCCGCCTGCACCGCCTTCAGCCTGTCGAGCGGATCGGCGATGTTGGTGGCGATCCGGCAGTTCATGCCGAAGACCTGGTTGTTGATCTCGGTGTTGCCCGCCTCGCGCAGCGAAATCGGCACGAAGGCGATCAACGGCTTGTCGGGCAGCGCCTTGCGCTTCTGGAGGTAGGACCGCAACGCGCCCGCGCAGACGGCCATGACGATGTCGTTGATCTTGGCGCCTGTTGCCTTGCTGATGGCCTTGGCGTCGGCGAGCGACAGCGTGCGCGCCGCGAAGGAGCGCTGGCTGGTGATGGTGACATTGAAGGGCGTCTTCGGCGCGACCATTTCCGCCAGGTCGGGAAGGCGCGGGCTGGCGCCGCCCGCCGACTTGCCGCCGGAGAGACCGGGCGCCAGCAGGCTGCCCAGCGCATCCAGCGCCTTCGGCATCGCCTGCAAGGCGCTGATCTGCTGGCGGATCAGGCTCTGCGCGAAATCGTTGAGGCCGATGATCGCGCGTTCTTCCACGGTCGGCTTGCGGGCCGGCTTCTTCTTAGGTTCCGGCGGCTTCACGGCGCGGGGTTTCGGGCCCATGTCGAACAGTGCCGCGGCGATGACCATGCCGGCGCCGCCGTCGACGGCGGCGTGGTGGACCTTGGAATAGATCGCGACGTTGCCGTCATCCAGCCCGTCGATCACGACGATCTGCCAGAGCGGCTGGGTGCGGTCGAGCGGGACCGAGTGCAGGTCTCCGACAAGGTTTTCGAGCTGGGCGAAACTGCCCGGCGCGGGAAGTGTGACGCGCCGCAGGTGATAGTCCAGGTCGAGTTCGTCGACGTCGACCCAGCCCGGATGGTCAAGTTCGAATACCGTGCGCGCCAGCTTCTTCTCGAAGATCGGCGCCAGATGCATGCGGGACAGGAAGAATTCCTTGAAGTGGTCGAAGAAGGAGCCCGAGAAGTCGGCCGGCGGCTCGTAGATGTGGAGGCCGGCGACATGCATCGGCGTCTCCGGCGTTTCCATGTAGAGAAACGAGGCGTCGATGCCGCTCAGCTGCTTCATCGTTTCCATCCCGGCGCGGCACCCGAGCCGGGCGGCCGTCATTGGGGCGATCATTTGCCGGATTCGCGCCAATGGCAAGCCGCGCGCCGATGGCGGGGCCTGCCGCAGCGTCACGCCGGGCGGCGCGGTGCTGCGGGCAATCCGCTTCCTTTCGGCATTTGTCGTGTCTAGATTGCAGCAAAACGACAAAACGATAAGGGGAGTGAAACACGATGGGCCAGGCTTGGCTTCAGCACTATCCGAAAGGCGTTCCGCACACCGTCGACGTCGCGCAGTATCCGTCCGTCGTGGCGCTGATCGAGGAAAGCTTCAAGAAGTACGCCAACAACAAAGCCTATGTGCTGATGGACAAGGCGCTGACCTTCGGCGACCTGGACAGGCTCTCGCGTGATCTTGCAGCGTATCTTCAGGGCCTTGGGCTGAAGCGCGGCGACCGCGTCGCGATCATGATGCCGAACGTGCTGCAGTATCCCGTCGCGGTGGCGGCGGTGATGCGTGCAGGCTTCATCGTCGTCAACGTCAACCCGCTCTATACGCCGCGCGAACTCGAGCACCAGCTGAAGGACTCCGGGGCCAAGGCAATCATCATCCTCGAGAATTTCGCGACGACACTGCAGCAGGTCATCGCCAACACGCCGGTGAAGCATGTCGTGGTGGCCGCGATCGGCGACCTGCTCGGCTTCCCGAAGGGCGCGATCGTCAACCTGGTGCTGAGGCGCGTGCGCAAGGCGGTCCCGGCCTGGTCGCTGCCGGGCCATGTGCGATTCAATGCGGCGCTCGCCGCCGGCAAGGGCAAGCCGCTGACGAAGGTCGACATCAAGCCGGACGACGTCGCGGTGCTGCAGTATACCGGCGGCACGACCGGCGTCTCAAAGGGCGCGACGCTGCTGCACAAGACCATCATCGCCAACCTTCTGGCGTCGGAAGCGTGGATGCAGCCCGGCATGAAGCGCAAGCCGACCGAGGGTCAGCTGACCTTCATCTGCGCGCTGCCGCTCTACCACGTCTTCGCCTTCATCACCTGCGCGCTGCTGGCCATGCGCACCGGCGGCGTCAATGTGCTGATCCCCAACCCGCGCGATATCCCCGGGACGGTGAAGGAGATCGCAAAGTACAAGTTCCACGTCTTCCCGGCGGTCAACACGCTGTTCAACGCGCTGGCCAACAATGCCGAGTTCGCCAAGCTCGACTTCTCGCAACTCAGGATCGCCAATGGCGGCGGCATGGCGGTGCAGGAGGCGGTGGCGAAGAAGTGGCTGGCGGTGACGGGCTGTCCGATCGTCGAGGGCTACGGCCTCTCGGAGACCTCGTCGGGCATCACCTGCAACCCGACCGATAACGACAACTACACCGGCACGATCGGCCTGCCGCTGCCCAATGTCGACATCAGGCTGCTGGACGATGACGGCAAGGATGTGCCAGTCGGCCAGCCCGGAGAGATCGCCATCAAGGGTCCGCAGGTCATGTCGGGCTACTGGCAGCGGCCGGACGAGACGGAGAAGGTCATGACGCCCGACGGCTACTTCAAGTCGGGCGATGTCGGGATCATGGACGACCGAGGCTACGTGAAGATCGTGGACCGCAAGAAGGACATGATCCTGGTTTCCGGCTTCAACGTCTATCCGAACGAGATCGAGGGCGTGGCGGCAATGCATCCGGGCGTGCTCGAATGCGCCTGCGTCGGCGTGCCGGACAAGAACTCTGGCGAGGCGGTGATGATGTTCATCGTCAAGAAGGACCAGGCGCTCACCAAGGAGGCGCTCGCGGCCTTCTGCATGGAGAACCTGACCGGCTACAAGAAGCCGAAATACATCGAGTTCCGCAACGAACTGCCGAAGACCAATGTGGGCAAGATCCTGCGCCGCGAACTGCGCGACCAGGCCGTGAAGGACATGACGAAGGCGGGCTGACCGCATCGATCGAGGAGATCCCATGCCGAAACTGACGTTCGACACGATGAAGACCCGGGTAGGCGAGGTGCTCGGCACCTCCGCCTGGGTGACGGTCAGCCAGGACATGATCAACCAGTTCGCCGAGACGACCGGCGACAGGCAGTGGATCCACGTCGACGTCGAGCGATCGAAGCGAGAGAGCCCGTTCAAGGGGCCGATCGCGCATGGCTATCTGACGCTCTCGCTGGTGGCGGCGATGAGCTACGACATCGGCGCCGTGCCGGAAGGCACGGCGGCGGCGTTCAACTACGGGCTGGACAAGGTGCGGTTCCTGACGCCGGTGAAGGCCGGAGCCAAGGTCAGGATGACGACGACGCTGGTCTCGTTCGAGCCGAAAGGCCCGGGCCAGTTCCTGATGAAATGCTCGAACACGATCGAGATCGACGGCGAGGACAAGCCGGCGCTGATCGCCGAGACGCTCGCCATGCTGGTCGCCGCCCCGCCCAGGAAGGCGTGACAGGAGGAAAGACGATGGCCAAGCAGCCGGACAAGGAAAAGACGCTCGCCGAGCAGATCGCCGACGACGCGGCGCAGAACACCCTGGCGCTGAACCCGCTGGTCGGCGTGCGCACCGAGGACCTGATGTCGGCGGCCGGCAACGTGATGCGGGCGCTCGCCGGGCAGCCGCAGGCCATCGCGCAGCAATGGATGTCGTTCGCGACCGAGTTCGGCAAGATCGTCACCGGCCAGTCCGAACTGGCGGCCGACCCGAAGGACCGCCGCTTCGCCGATCCCGCATGGAAGTCGTCAGGTGTCCACAAGGCGCTGATGCAGTCCTACATGGCCTGGGGCAAGGCGGTGACCGACCTGGTCGAGAAGACCGACCTGCCGGAGAAGGATTCGGCCCGGGCACGGCTCCTGACGTCGATCTTCGTCGACACGATGGCTCCGTCGAACAACCCGTTCCTCAACCCGACGGCGACGAAGACCTTCGTCGACAGCGGGGGGAAGAGCGCGGTGAACGGGCTCAAGAACTTCCTTGACGACATGACCAAGAATGGCGGCCTGCCGTCCTCCGTGGACGCGTCGAAGTTCAAGGTCGGCGAGAACATCGCCAACACGCCGGGGACGGTGGTTTTCCGCAACGAGCTGGTGGAACTGGTCCTCTACACCGCGACGACAGACAAGGTTTACCAGCGGCCGCTGTTCATCGTTCCGCCGCAGATCAACAAGTACTACTCGGTCGACCTCGCGCCCGAGAAAAGCATGATCAAGTTCCTGCTCGCGAACGGGCTGCAGCCCTGGTGCGTGTCGTGGCGCAACCCGACGCCCGAACACAAGGACTGGGGTCTCGACACCTATATCAAGGCGCTGGACGAAGCCTGCGACGCGGCGCGCGAGATTTCCGGGTCGGACACCGTGAACATCATGGGATCGTGCTCGGGCGGCATCACCGTTTCGACCTACGTCGCCTGGCTCGCGGCGCAGAAGCTGAAGAAGATCAACGCGGTGCTGCTTGCCGTCTGCGTGCTCGACACGGAAGCCGAGAGCGACAGCGATTTCTCGGCGCTGGTGACGCCCGAGACGATCATGGCGGCCAAGCAGGTGTCGAAGGCGAGGGGCGTGCTCGACGGCCAGGAAATGGCCAAGATGTTCGCCTGGATGCGGCCGAACGACCTGATCTGGAACTACTGGGTCAACAACTACCTGCTCGGCAATTCGCCGCCGGCATTCGACGTGCTTTTCTGGAACGCCGACACGACGCGACTGCCGGCACGGCTGCACTCGGACTTCCTCGACCTCATCTTCACCAACCCCTTCATCAACGGCGGCAAGATGTCGATCGACGGCGTGCCGATCGACATGAAGAAGGTGAAGCACGAGACCTACGTCATCGGCGGCACGACAGATCACATCACCCCGTGGAAGGCCGTCTACCAGACGGCGCGGATCTTCGGCGACAAGACCACCTTCATCCTCTCCAATTCCGGCCATCTCCAGAGCCTGCTCAACCCGCCCGGCAATCCCAAAGCGTGGTACGTCAAGGGCCAGGCGAAGGAAGAGGACGCCGACAAGTGGACGGCGTCCGCAACCAAGCACGAGGGCAGCTGGTGGCTGGACTGGGCCGAGTTCATGAAGAAGCGCTCGGGCGAACAGGTCGACGCGCCGAAGGCGCCGGGCAACGCCAAGTACAAGCCGCTCGGCAAGGCGCCGGGCACCTATGTGTTCGAGCCGTGATCCGATGATATCCCCAGCCTGCCTCGACCGGAGCGCACGATGACCGCCGCCACCAGGAAGCGCCCCCGCCAGACGCCGCCCTCCGGCTCCATGGAGATCAAGGTCTTCGACGTGGATGGGCAGGAGCTGCGAACCGGCATCAAGCGAGGGACGTCGTCGCGTCCGCCGCTGCTGATGTTCAATGGCATCGGCGCCAATCTCGAACTGGCCGAGCCCTTCATGGAGGCGCTGGACGACACGACCGGCATCATTTTCGACGTGCCCGGCGTCGGCGGCTCCCCGATGCCGAGCTTCCCCTATCGGCCTTCGACACTGGCGCGTCTCGCAAAGCGTCTCGCGGAGATGCTCGGCCATGCCCAGGTCGACGTATCGGGTGTGTCGTGGGGCGGCGGGCTCGCCCAGCAGTTCGCCTACCAGTATCCGGGCGTTTGCCGGAAGCTGATCCTGTGCGCGACGGCACCCGGCATCACCATGATCCCTGGCACGCCAGCGGTGCTGTCCAAGATGGCGAGCCCGCGCCGCTACACCGACCGGGGCTACATGCAGTCGATCGCAGCCGACATCTATGGCGGCGACTTCCGAACCGACCCGACTCTCATCATGCGCCATGCATCGGCCATGAAGGGCGCGACGCAGATGGGCTACATGCTGCAGCTGCTCGCCATGACCTGCTGGACCAGTCTGCCGTTCCTCTGGCTGCTTCGGCAACCGACGCTGATCGTCGCGGGCACGGACGATCCGCTGGTCCCGGTCGTCAATGCGCGCATGCTCGCCGCGATGATCCCGAATTCACGGCTCGAACTTGTCGATGACGGGCATCTGTTCCTGGTCACCAAGCCGGCGCATTACGCCGGCATGATCGAGTCTTTCCTACGAGAGTAGCGGTCGTCATGGCTTGAGTTCGCCAAGGTCGCCGAGCAGGTCGAGCAGCAGTTCAAGCTTCTCCCGACCGAGCTTCGCCTCGATCTCGTCGTAGACGAGACGGCTCTTGGGGATCACATTGCGCATCAGGGCGGCGCCGGCCGGGGCAAGCTCGAGCACGATGCGGCGCGCGTCGGTTTCGTCCTTGCCGCGCCTGATGTAATTGCGCTTCTCCAGCGTGCGCAGGATTCGCGTCAGGCTTGGTGCCATCACCGCGGCGCGTTCCGCCACCGCGCTCGCGTCAAGCGGGCTTTCGTCGGAGAGCACGCGGATCACACGCCACTGCTGCTCGGTCATGTCGAAGGGGGCAAGCGCTACCCGGAAGCGGGCCATGACCGCGTCGCGCGCACGCACCAGCGCGATCGGCAGCGACCTGCGCATGTTGGGCGGCATGAGCGTGTCATCCGCACCGGTAATCCGGCTCTTCCCCCGACGGGCCATCCAACTATTGTCGGTCGCCAGCCCGGTCGCGGCAAGCGTCCGCACCGCGAAAGCGGTGAAAAACCTTGATCTTTCGCCTGCCGCCGGTCAGGCCGTCCCTCAGGCCGATGGCGGGACCAGGCGGAAGTCGGGCAGGTCGCGCAACGCCAGTTCCGGCCCGGCCGGCGAGTAGACGACGAAAAGTTGCATCGGCCCGTCGCCGGTGTTCAACGTCGAGTGGTACCGGCTCTCGGGCACGTAGATGGTGCAGCCGGGCCCGACTTTCTCGACGACCGGGTTGCCGTTGTCGTCCTCGACCATCTGCTCGCCGGTGCCGGAGATGACGAAGATGATCTCCTCGGCGCCCGGATGGTTGTGGCGCGTGTGACCCTGGCCCCTGGCGAGATCGACGACGCCGCCGGAAAACCGCTCGGCTCCATTGACCTCCGGCGCGACCGTCAGTGCCAGCTTGCCCCAGTCGAAGACGAATGTGTTGACCTCTCTCGGATACCGGAAGAACTTTTCCCTGCTCATTTCGCCTTGGCCTTTCCTGCCTTCTTGCCGCCGATGGCGAGCGCCTTGAAGCTGGCCGTCTGGTCGCGGATTGCCGCCTCGGCCGGCAACCTCTCCATGGACGACGCGCCGTAGAAGCCGTGGATGCCGTTGCAATTCTCGAGGATGTACTTCGCGTCCGCCGGCATCGATATCGGTCCGCCGTGGCAGAGCACGATCACGTCCTTGCGTACCTTTCGCGCCGCCGCCGCGATGGCGTCGATCTCGCCCACGCAGTCGTCCAGCGACTTGGCGCTCGTTGCACCGATCGAGCCACCGGTCGTGACGCCCATATGCGCGACGACGATGTCGGCCCCGGCCCTGGTCATCGCCTTCGCCTCGTCCGGATTGAAGACGTAGGGCGTGGTCAGCAGGTCGAGCCTGCTCGCCGCGGCGATCATGTCGACCTCGAGGCCATAGCCCATACCGGTCTCCTCGAAGCTCTGGCGCATCGCGCCGTCGAACAGCCCGATGGTCGGGAAGTTCTGGACGCCGGAAAAGCCCATGTCCTTCAGTTCGGCGAGGAAACGCGGCATCAGGACGAACGGGTCGGTGCCGTTGACGCCTGCCAGGACCGGCGTGTTCTTGACGACCGGCAGGACCTCGACCGCCATCTCCTTCACGATCTCATTGGCGTTGCCGTAGGCGAGCAGGCCTGCGGCCGAGCCGCGGCCAGCCATGCGGTAGCGCCCGGAATTGTAGATGATGATGAGGTCGATCCCGCCGGCCTCCTCGGCCTTGGCAGAGAGGCCGGTGCCTGCGCCACCGCCGACGATGGGCGTTCCGGCCGCGATCATGGCGCCGAACTTCTCAAGGATCTTCTTGCGGGGGATGGCGGGCATGATTGTCTCAGCGGCTGGCGATGGCGTTGAAAGAGGCGACGGCCGCCTCGGCGAACTGGGGGTCGTTGATGTGGAGCGGCAGGCGCTCCAGCGTGCGATCCGGCGTCTGAAGGAGTGTCGTCGCGATGGCTTCGAACAAGGCTGCGTCGGCCTCGGGGTCGAAGAATGCGCCGCCCTCGATATCCAGCGCCGACACGCCTTTCTCGGGGATCAGGAACCGGACCGGGCCTCCGCACGCGTTGAGCTTCCCGGCAATCCACCGGCCGATCGCCCGGCATTCGTCGGCCGTCGTGCGCATAAGCGTGACGTTCGGATTGTGGTGATAGAGCTTCCGGCCGCGGAACTGCTCAGGCACCGTGGACGGCGCCCAGAAGTTGACCATGTCCAGCGCTCCGACCGAGCCGACATAGGGCAGGCGGCTGCGCGCGATGGCGCCGAAGCGATCCTCCGTGGCGGGCAGCACGCCGCCGAACAGGAGATCGCAGACCTCGGTGGTGGTGATATCAAGCACACCGGTCAGCATGCCGCTGTCGGCGAGCTTCTCCATGGCGCGGCCGCCCGTCCCGGTGGCGTGGAAGACCATGCAGTCGTACCGGTCCCTGAGATGCTCGACCATGGCGGTGACTGCCGGCGTCGTAACACCGAACATGGTGAGGCCGAGCGCAGGCCTGCCGGACACGGCGGGGGCGGGGCGCTTCGCCATGCCGGCGATCGCCTGTGCCGCATTGTGCAGGACGGTGCGCGACACCCTGTTCAGGCCGGCCATGTCCGTGATCGACGGCATCATGACGATGTCGGTCACGTCGACATAGGGAGCGGTGTCGCCGGAGGCCAATGTCGAGACCATCAGTTTCGGAACGCCGAGCGGCAGAGCGCGCATGCCCGCGGTGACCATCGACGTGCCGCCGCCGCCGCCAATGCCGACCACGCCCGCCACGTCGCGCTGCGCTGAAATGAAAGCCCGGAACGCCTCGCCCATGGCGGCAACGGCCGTGCCGCGATCGTCGCCGCCGAGGACGGATCGCGCGCCAGCCGGATGATGCGCGGCGACGACCGTGTTGGCGATGTCGGTGACGATCGACGGTATCCGCGTGCCGATGTCGACGGTGACGGGCGTGGCGCCGGCCTCGCGGACGCGGTCCGCCAGAAAGGCAAGTTCCTCGCCCTTGGTGTCGGCGGTGCCGACAACGTAGACCCGCATCCGTTCCTCCCTGCGCGCCGCTCCGCCGCGGTGCGGTCTCGCAATTGCCGATGGCCGGCATTGCTTTGTTTTGAGACATCGGTATCATGATGACATGGAAGTCTCGCGTCAAGAAGCAGCGACGGTCGAGGACGAGGAGCGTGGGCCGCGCGCCCGCACCCGGCGCCTGATGCTGGAGACGGCGACGCGTCTCATGCAGGCCGGCGCCGTTCCTTCGGTAACCGACGTGGCCGAAGCAGCGCGCGTTTCGCGGGCGACCGCGTACCGATACTTCCCCACCCAGGCCGCGCTGGTCCATGCCGTGGTAGACGAGGCGCTGGGACCCATCCTCGAATGGTCGTCGCGCTCGCCGGACGCGTCCGCCAGGGTGGACGAACTGCTCGCCTTCTCCATGCCTCGAATCGAGGCGTTCGAGGCGACGTTCCGCTCGGCGCTGAAGCACTCGCTCGACCAGTGGGCGGATCGCGAGCGCGGCGTGCCGGAGAGCGAGCCGCGCTTCACACGCGGCCATCGCATCTCGCTGCTTCGGGACGCCGTCGCTCCGCTCGGTGGAGCGGTCGCTCCGCAGTCGGCCGAGAAGCTCGCCATGGCGCTGTCGCTGCTGTTCGGCATCGAATCGCTGATAATCCTCAAGGACATATGGGGCCTTGATGGCGAGCAGGCGCAGGACGTGGTTCGCTGGGCGGCAGGGCTGATGGTTGCGGGAGCGGCTTCGGGAGGCTGAGCCAGACGGCGGCTGGTCGGCATATGTTTGAATGGCTCCATCTGGTCCGACCAGATGCGGTCGGCAGCGGCAACGTCGCTCGCAGGGCCAAGTCTTTGAAATCGATTACATCTGTCTGGCAGATGCGGAGCCAGTCTCCGGAAATGCCTTTCACAGCCACGTGTTTGGGCTGGAATTGGGAGAGTGGAAGAAACAGCTTGACCGGTCGGCGCAATTGGTAATACCAGATTGGGCAGACTGGACTGACGCTCGATAGGGGACTTCTTGCGCCCCGACGAGCGGACCGGCCCGGCGCCGACGGGAGGAGACCGGCGGCGAGGGGGCGGAAATCCTGCTCCGGCAGGGGTCGTCAAGGTGGCGAGAGATGGCTGCCGCGGCGACGGAAGGACGCGCTAACGGGAGGAAGTCGATATGCGCAAATCAATAACCGGCCTGCTTGCGGGCATCGGTTTCTCGCTTGCCTGCGGAACGTCTGCGTTCGCGCAGGAACTGACCATCTTCTGGGCTGAATGGGATCCGGCGAACTACCTGCAGGAACTCGTGAACGAGTACGAGAAGGCAACGGGCGTCAAGGTGACGGTCGAGACCACGCCGTGGTCCGACTTCCAGACGAAGGCCTTCACCGAGTTCAACGCCAAGGGCTCGGCCTACGACATGGTCGTCGGCGACTCGCAGTGGATCGGCGCGGCCTCCGAGGCCGGCCACTACGTCGACCTGACCGAGTTCTTCAACAAGCACAACCTCGGCACCGTGATGGCGCCGGCGACCGTGAAGTACTACGCCGAGTACCCGTCCAACTCGGGCAAGTACTGGTCGATCCCCGCAGAGGGCGACGCGGTCGGCTGGTCGTATCGCAAGGACTGGTTCGAAGACCCGAAGGAAATGGAAGCGTTCAAGGCCAAGTACGGCTACGACCTCGGCCCGCCGAAGGACTGGAAGGCGCTGCGCGACATCGCGGAGTTCTTCCACCGTCCCGACGAGAAGCGCTACGGCATCGCCATCTACACCGACAACTCCTATGACGCGCTCGTCATGGGCGTCGAGAACGCGATCTTCTCGTTCGGCGGCGAACTCGGCGACTACGCCAAGTACAAGGTCGACGGGATCATCAACTCGGACAAGAACGTCGCAGCGCTCGAAGCCTATAAGGAGCTCTACAAGTTCACGCCTCCGGGCTGGGCCAAGACCTTCTTCGTCGAGAACAACCAGGCCATCA
>VFQP010000674.1_pt1 | contig 58249 bp, 66 predicted proteins | sample 3512351 | NCBI WGS metagenome assembly VFQP01 (sample SAMN10412372, study PRJNA504923) | tailings metagenome | isolation source: Relicate 1 Philex TSF1 revegetated site | place: Philippines: Tuba, Benguet | collected 2017-08-29 | reverse complement strand
CTTTCAGCGCAAGTAGAATAGGAGAATTGCTGCTGAGTTTGTCTTTTCCGGCATACACTTCTATATTATAATAACCTGTCACCAGCTTTTGATTTGGCATAAAACCAACTGCGTATGCATTTTTGAATCCTGCATCTTTGGCTGTTTTAAGGTTAATATCTTTTACAGAAGCCATATTTGTTACGCCGTAGTAATATTTGTAGATCCCGTTTTCTTTAATCGGAAGTATATAATTAAGACCACGAAGTTCAGGATCATTCAGATTATATTTATTAGGAACAGTCATCAGAAGAATTCTGAAATCGTTTTTCAGAGGAACTTCTACAGGCTTTTGGGGCTCTGGCTTTTTAGTTATTAGCTCCACTCCCGCTTTTCTGTCTGTCGCTTTCTTATAATCTATGATAGCTTTGTATATATTTTCTGCCACTTCTTGCTGTCCTTTTTCTGAGCTTAGATAGAGCGCATCTTCATAATTATTTACAAATCCTGTTTCGATAAGAATGGAAGGCATGGCGCTTCTTCTCAAAATATGGAGGTTCTCCTGTTTTACTCCTCTGGAAAAACGCCCGCTTTTTTCAAAATTGGCTTCTACAAAACTTCCTACAATAAGGCTGTTCTCAAGATATTTGCTTTGCTGAAGTTTTAAGGCGATCAAAGATTCGGGGGATGAAGGATCATAAGAAGCAAAGGTTTCCTTATCTTTTTCATCAAGATAAATTACGCTGTTTTCCTGCTTTGCCACCTCCAGGTTTTCTCTGTTTTGGGCAGGTCCCTGTACAAAGGTTTCGGTTCCTCTTGCAGTAGCAGATCTGCTCGGTGAAGAGTTGACGTGTACAGAGATAAATAAATCTGCTTTGCTTCGGTTTGCAATGTTGGTTCGATCGGTTAATGATGGATACTCATCAATTTTTCGGGTATAAATTACCTTAAAGTCTTTGTTTTTTTCAAGCATTGCTCCCAGTTTCAGGACAATTGCAAGCGTTACATTCTTTTCTTCTACCAAACCGATATCCGGATAACTGCGGTTGGCTCCGTGATCGCTTCCTCCGTGTCCTGCATCCAAAACTACTGTGAATTTTTTTTGAGCGAAAATGAATGTTGAGGAAAATATGAGAAGAAATGCTAAAATTATTTTAAAATTTAGTTTGTACATCTTTCAGTTTTAAAAATTATAGTAATTTTGAGCCAAATTATACATAAATAAAATTGGACAAAACCGTCTTCAAAAATATATTACAAATTTTAATTATCCTAATTTTTAACAGTTTTTTAGCACAGGAAAATCCTAAAAAAACAGTTAAGGCACCGGTAATTAATGATAGCATCGCCAAAAAAGATACAGTGGTTGCAGCGAAAGAGTCTCTGGAAGATATTTTAGATACCAAAGCAGATGATATTCGCCGAGATGTTCCTAAAAGAATGATTTACCTGAATAAAAATGCGCAGGTAAAATATCAGGATCTGCAGATTGATGCAGATTATATTTCTATTGATGAAGAGCGCAATATCTTCTATGCAAGAGGCAAGCTGGATTCTTTAGGTAAATATACCGAACTGGTAAAAGTCAATCAGGGAGGAAAAGATTACGAGACCGATAATTTTACTTATAATACCAAAACCAGACAGGCAATAGCATATAACGCCAGAACCGAAGAAAGTGAGGGTTTGATTATTGCTCAGAAAACCAAAAAATACAACGATTCTGTCTTTGTAATGAGAAGAGGGGAGTTCACTACCGATACTTATTATATTGATAAAAAAGACACACGTCCGGATTACCACCTTTTGGCATCACACATCAAAATGCAGAAAGGTAAAAACAGCTCTTCCCTTATCACCGGACCGGTACAGATGTATATAGAAGATGTCCCTACTCCGCTTATTATGCCGTTTGCTATTCTTCCTTTTTCAGACAAGCGTTCTGCCGGAATTTTGATTCCGAGTTTCGGGGAAAGAGAAGATGTAGGTTTTTTTCTTAACGGATTAGGATATTATCAGCCTATCGGAGAGCATTTTGACCTCAAAATTCTTGCTGATATTTATACCAAAGGAAGCTGGAACCTGAGACCAGAAATGAATTATCTCAAGAAATACCGCTACACAGGAAATTTTTCTGCAGATATAGGAAGTACGGTAAGAGGCATCAAAGGTTTGGATAACTACAGTAAAACGGGCACTTACAGAATCGCATGGAGACATACTCAGGATGCAAAAGCCAATCCTTTTCTTAACTTTTCTGCTTCGGTAGATGTAACGAGTCAGACATTTTATAATAATACGGTTAATAATAACTATATTATGGATCAAAGTGTTCTCAGAACTCAGCAGAATTCTACTCTTACATTGACCAAAAGATTTCTGAAGCTTCCTGCAACAATTACGGGAACGGCTTCTTATTCACAAAATTTTGCAACGGGTCTTTCAGATTTAAGACTTCCGCAAATGAATGTGGCAATCAATCAGTTTTATCTTTTTAAATCAAAAACCGGTACAAGAAGCGGCTTGCTGGAAAATATTACCGTCAATACAGGTTTAAATCTTACCAATTTCGTAAGTACGGACGAAGGAGAGCTTTTTACACAGGCAATGTGGGATAAAATGCAGACGGGTTTAAAAAACAATATCGCTTTAGGAACCAATACTACTTTTGCAAAATATTTTACCTTTAGTTTAGGAGCGACTATTGATAATGCTTTAACAACCAAAACCCTTACGAAATTTTACGATCCGATACAAAATAAGCAGGTGGATCAGGTTAATAAAAAATTGGCAGGATACAGTATCTTCTCAACAACAGCAAGTGTTCAAACACAGCTTTACGGACAGGCAAATTTCAAAAAAGGGAACAGTATTGAAGCTATCAGACACATGATGACACCGAGTATTGGTTTTACTTATTCTCCTGATTTTGGGGACGAAAAATTTGGTTACTTCAGGAATTATTATGACGCCAACGGAGCACTTACCCCTTATTCTATTTTTGATAACGGAATTGTAGGAACGCCAACTACCGGAATGGTAGGTGCATTGTCTTACAACATCGGAAACAATATTGAAATGAAGGTAAGGGCCAAAAATGATTCTACTGGAATAAAAAAAGTAAAGATTTTCGAATCCTTGAATATCAGCGGAAACTATAATTTTGCAGCAAAATCTCATCCGTGGTCTGTCATTACAGTAAACGGTCAATCCTCGTTTTTTGAAAATAAACTGAGCGTGAATACTAGTTTAGCTATTGAGCCTTATAAGATTTTATTTGCTCCCGGTTCAGAAACAGGAATAAGAACTGAAGATTTTGGAAACTTCAGTATTCAGGCATTCAATGTACAGTTATCTTATCCTTTAAGCAGTGAAATTTTCGGTGAGAAAAAAGAATTTGATAAAGTCTATTCGCAGAAAGGTGAGATCCGAAATGAAAATTACTATTTTGATGATGATAATTATGCTCATTTTGATCAGGCCTGGACATTAAATGTGAACGCTAATTACGCGTATACAAGAACACTTTCCCGAACTCCTACCAAGATTGCTTCGGTAGGGTTAGACGGAAGCATTAAGCTAACTCCGTTCTGGAATATCACAGGAAGTACACACTATGATCTGGTAACCAAAGAACTGGCGTATACCAGAATTGGTTTTTCCAGAGATCAGAGAAGTTTTACCATCAATTTTAACTGGGTGCCTTTCGGACAATACAAAGTGTATGATTTCTTTATAGGGATTAAAGCGAATATTTTAAGCGATGCACTGAAATATAAAGACAGAAGTTTCACTCAGCCAAATGCACCTTTTTAAAATCATATTTGGTTTTAGAATATAAACTTTATATTTGCACCCGAAATAAATCTAGGAATATTTATTGCTGTCAAAACTTTGCAATGATATTCTGATTGGCTTAAATTGGATAATGAGCAATAGAAAAAGCGTATTTCAGTATTGTAAATTATTTAATTGATTCTAAACACACGAACTATAAAAAAGTAATATCTATATGAAGAAAATTATCAACACAGAAAATGCTCCTGCAGCAATCGGACCCTATTCACAGGCAAATTTGGCCAATGGTGTATTGTATATCTCAGGTCAGATTCCGGTAGACCCGGCAACCGGGAAACTCGTGGAAGGAATTGAAAAAGAAACCCATCAGGTTATGAAAAATCTTGAAGCCATTCTTACAGAGGCAGGAATGACCTTTAAAAATGTGGTGAAAGCGAGTATTTTCCTCAAAAATATGGATGATTTTGCAGTTATGAATGATATTTATGCTTCATATCTTGATGCTGAAAGCTTTCCTGCACGTGAAACAGTACAGGTTTCCTGTCTTCCAAAAAATGTTGACATTGAAATTTCTATGATTGCACATCAGGACTAAATAATGAATTTTTTAAGAAATACATTTGCGGTATTAATGGGTCTTGCAATTGCTGGTCTCATCATCACTCTTGGTATAAGAGCATTTCCGCAATGGATTACTTTTGAAGCATTTGCTCCTTTTGAGCATTGGGAAAAGTTTCTTGAAAGTATGAAAAACAATGATGCTTTCTTTGGTTTTCTCTTGTTCATATCTGGTTTGGGAACAACAGTAGGTGGCGTTGTATCGGCAATGATTGTAAAATATGCCAAAGTAGCTTATGCTATTCTGATTGGTTTTATCATGCTTTTTATAGCGATGCTTGATGTTATTGTTTTTCCTTACCACCCTACATTTTATAAGATTTCGATTTTCCTTGTTTTCTTTCCTTTCGCATGGATGGGAGGTAAAATTGTTGAAATAATTTATGAACGTAAGAAAAAAAAACGATCTGTCCAGAAAATGAATCAGTAATTGTTCAAGAAATTATTATAAATAAAAAACGCTGCAGAAATGCAGCGTTTTTAAGTTTCCCTGAAGTTCGACTATGGCATTTTAAAGCCTTTTGTATAAATTCGTCCGTAATTGTCAACAAATTTTACCTGAACATTGCCCTTATATCCGTCAAGTATTTTTTCAATATCCTTTTGTGAATTTACAGGCTTGCCATTGATTTCTATAATAATATAATCATCTACGATTCCAATTTTTGCCATCTCACTTCCCTCTGTCACATTTTTCGTTACAACACCACTGTTCAGGCCATATTCCGTTTTGAATCTTTCATTCAGAGGTTCAAACTCTGCTCCGATCTTTTCAGTAACGCTCAGATCTGCCTTCGTTCTGGTTGATGTTCCACCTTTCTGGTCTCTGAGTGTCACTGTGGTCACATTTTCTTTGCCATTTCTGGTATAGGTTACCTGTACTTTATCTCCTGGTCTTTTGCTTCCGATAAATACCGACAGATCAGCAAAATCCGTCACTACAGCGCCATCAATCTTCGTAATGATATCTCCTGTTTTAATTCCTGCATCCTGTGCACCGCTATTTTCCGAGAATCCGGTTACGTACACGCCAAGACCTGTTTTTATGTTTGTTTTCTTATCTCGGTTATAGGCAGCTACCAATTGGTCATTTGAAAGATCAATAGAAGTGACTCCTAAAAATCCTCTCTGTACGATTCCAAATTTCTTAATGTCTTCAATAATCTTTCTGGCAAGATTTGCCGGCACGGCAAAGCCATATCCCTGATAATAACCATTTGTTGACGAAATGGCAGAATTGATTCCGATCAAATCTCCGTTTACATTGACTAAAGCCCCTCCTGAGTTTCCTGGATTGATCGCAGCATCCGTCTGGATAAAACTCTCAATCGGATTTGTTGCTTTTCCTTGTCCGCCCAAAATTCCGATTCCTCTTCCTTTAGCTGAAATAATTCCTGCCGTTACGGTAGAATTGAGTCCAAGCGGATTTCCTACTGCTAAAACCCATTGTCCGACTTCTACATTGTCTGAATTGGCAAAATTAATGTAAGGCAATCCTTTTTCTTCAATTTTAAGTAAAGAAATGTCGGTATTAGGATCTGTTCCCACCAACGTGGCAATATAAGATTTTTTATTGCTTAAAACCACTTCCAGTTTATTCGCTCCTGCAACCACGTGGTTGTTGGATATGATATATCCGTCCGGAGAAATGATTACTCCTGAACCTAGTCCCGATGGCATATTTTCCGGAGCCTGCTGCTGAGGTTTCCTCTGGTTTCTGCCTCCGAATGGATCTCCGAAGAAAAAATCAAAGATATCTTGTTCAGAAGCTCTGCTCGAAGCTCTGGTCTGATAGTTCTTAATTGTTACCACCGCCGGAACAGTAGTTTTGGCTGCTTTGACAAAATCGTCACCTACCGCCGCAGTATTCATCCCTACGAAAGAAACGTTATTTGATTTTGTGAAGTATGACTGGTCAGAAGTATTAGAATCGTGACCAATGTATTGTTGTACGCCGACTGTGGTTGCTCCTGAAATCACGCCAACGACAGCAAATGGTAATAGTTTTTTAAATGTACTCTTCATTGTCTTCTTGTTGATTTTATTTTTATAGATAAACAAATTTAATGCTAAATAGGTATTCAATTAGTTTTAAGTGTTTCAATTTTAACTAAAATTTAACGACAATTATGCCATTTTACAGTTTAAACCATAATTCTGCCGCAAGTTTAACACTGCTTAAAAAATAATTAAAGACAAAATGTCATTAGTTAAGATGATGATTGCTGTCAAAAAGTTAAATAGCAGTTTAAAATATAAAAAAAACAGGTTTACAGAATTAAGTTAAAATCTTATCTTTGCAAAAATTTTTCTCACTTAAAATAGTTTATAGCATGCAACTGTACAACACTTTAAGCGCAGAAGAAAGAGCCAGACTTATCGACGAAGCCGGACAGGAACGTCTTACATTATCTTTCTATGCGTACGCCAGAATTGAAAATCCTAAAAAATTTCGTGACGATTTATTTATAGCCTGGAATGCCCTTGATGCACTAGGACGTATCTACGTTGCACATGAAGGTATTAATGCTCAAATGAGTGTTCCTGCTGATCAGTTTGAGGCTTTTCGGGCTACGCTTGAAGAATATGACTTTATGAAAGGTATTCGTCTGAATGTTGCCGTAGAGCAGGATGACCATTCTTTCCTGAAATTGACGATTAAAGTAAGAAACAAAATTGTTGCAGATGGTCTTAATGATGAAACCTTTGATGTTACCAATAAAGGAATTCATTTAAAAGCCAGAGAATTTAACCAGCTTCTGGAGGATCCTAATACTATTGTTGTAGACTTCAGAAATCATTACGAAAGTGAAGTCGGTCATTTTGAAGGAGCCATTACTCCAGATGTGGAAAATTTTAGAGAAAGTCTGCCGATCATCAATGAGCAGCTACAGAACTATAAGGATGATAAGAATCTTCTGATGTACTGCACAGGCGGAATTCGTTGCGAAAAGGCAAGTGCATACTTCAAGCATCAGGGTTTTAAGAATGTATACCAGCTGGAAGGCGGTATTATTGAATATACACGCCAAATAAAAGAAGAAGGCATTCCGAGCAAGTTTATCGGAAAAAATTTCGTTTTTGATCATCGGTTGGGAGAAAGAATTACAGATGATATTATAGCACAATGCCATCAGTGCGGAAAACCTTGCGACAATCATACCAACTGTGCTAATGATGCGTGTCATTTACTATTCATTCAATGTGATGATTGTAAAGCTGCGATGGAAAACTGCTGTTCGCCAGAATGTCTGGATATTATTCACTTACCGGTTGATGAGCAGAAAAGAATAAGAAAAGGCAAGCAGGTGGGTAATAAAGTTTTCAGAAAAGGAAAATCGGATGCTTTATTATTTAAAAAATCTGGGAATTTACCAGATCAGCCTTTGGCAAAGGCAGAAACTACGGATATCCGTCAGAAAATTAAAGTTAAAAAAGTTCTTATCGGCAAATCTGAACATTATTTTAAAAATGCCAAAGTAGCTCAATTTATCATCAGCAATAAAGATCTTTCGGTGGGAGACAGAGTTCTGATAAGCGGTCCTACAACAGGAGAGCAGGAAGTTACCATTAATAATTTATTTGTAAACGGTATGCCTTCTGAAACAGCTAAGAAAGGAGATCAGATAACATTTGAAGTTCCTTTCAGAACCAGATTGTCTGATAAGCTTTATAAAATTATTCAACCTGCATAATCTGTAAGGCGATGCTTAAAGCAGATATCAGAAAAAAATATATCAAAAAAAGAAAAACCTTGTCAGATGATGAGGTTTTCTTGTTATCCGAGAAAATTTTCAGTCATTTTACCAATTTTTTTCAACCTGTGAGCGGAAATAAAATACATCTTTTTATTCCCATAGATAAATTCAGAGAAATAAGAACCGAGATTTTTATAGACTATTGCTTTAGCAACAGCATTCGGGTTTTTGTTCCGAAAGTAATGGGTAAAAACCTGATTTCTGTTGAGATATTTGAAAATACTATTTTCAGTACCAATGATTGGGGGATTTCTGAACCAGTTTCTGATCTTGATTCAGGTGTTCTGGATTTTGATTTTGTCATTACTCCTTTGCTTTACTGTGATTCTAAAGGAAACAGAGTGGGATATGGAAAAGGTTTTTACGACCATTTTTTTGAAAATATTCCGGAAAAAACCAAAAAAATCGGAGTTAATTATTTTAACCCCGATGAGAATATTGATGATGTTCGTGATAATGATATTCCGTTAGATTATTTGATTACTCCTACTGCTGTACTATCTTTTTTAGGCGAGAAATAAAAGTTGGTAAAATAAAATTTGAATTCTTTTTTAAACTGAATTTCTTTGGAGACCAAGGTGTACTGCGCATTTTTTTCAAAAACTCCCATAGATTTATTTTTGTTATCAAAATATTCTACATTGAATTTTGCAAGATTCAGGGTGTCATTATTGTTGATCTCCTTGTATACATTGATATTGCTTACCATTGCCTTTTTCACCTTAAGGCTCTCCAGTTCCTTGAAGAGATTCTTGAAAGTGAGAGAATCGGGTTTTTGAAAATACTTCTCTATCTGAGAATAGATAGCAGTATCAATTTCCGTATTTCTGTTTCCGGACAAATATAAAGTTGAAAGATCAAGTACTTCCTGAATTTTTTGCTGCGTAATAGTATTGATGGCTTGTGCACTGTCCATCTGTACGGTTTTATTGTTGGTATTTCGCAGTTTTTGAAGATCACTTACCGGTTCTGTTTCCTTTTTTACACAGGAGAGTACAGCCAGACTTATGATTATACTGAGAAACAAAATTTTACTGATGGCTTTCATTGGCAGAAATTTTAAATTTTATCGAAACAATTTTTCCTTTATCTTTTTTCATTTCAATCAACTTCAGGTTCTTGAGTGAAGTGGTAGGGGTAGTTACCAGAGTGATATATTTTTGTTTATCCAAAGTCTCAATTCCATAGATGTCACTGTCATATACCTGTGTAATTACCGCATCATTGCTTATACGGCTTTCCAGTTGTTTTCGTTTTTGCTTAATCAGTTCTTCTGTATTAGCTCCCTGTATGTCTTTTATCGAAAAATAATACACTGCCATTTTATAATCATCTGGTTTCAAGGCAATTGTTTCGTTTTCGGGGGCGTTTTCCAGATTTCTGTTGATCTCAAGGTTTTCGTAAACTGTAGAACTGATCTGCATTTTCAGCGTTTTGTCTTTGGATGGATACACAAAACATTCTCCTGGTTTAATGCGGTAAAAAATAGGAGATTCATTCTCTTTGATTACCTTGATTTCAATATCGCGCTGCACGCTTAGGTTTCTGTCCGCATCGGTAAAGCAGTAAGTATAGGTTTTCTGAAAAATTTCATCTTTGAAACCCAGAAGTCCCAGTAAAATAACAAATGCCGAACTTATTGCTATCCAAACGGTTTTTTGATAAGATTTTTTCTGTGGTTTTACATCAGTTTCTGATCCTATTGTTTTTTTAGCTGGATTTTCTTCAATTATTTGATTTTCAGTATTGTTTTTTTGTAAAACAATATTTTCAGGGGCGCTAACTGAAGAGTTTTGAGATGGATTTTCCTGTTTAGCTAATTGATTGATGCCGGAAATTGTTTTTTCATGTTCATTCAGTTCTTCTTCGCTTAAATCGCTGTCTTCTGTAAGGACTTCGTTGGCAAAAAGATGTTTCTTTTTAAATTCGTACCAAGAGCTATAGCCTGCATAAATACTCAGTAAATTAAGCATATCAATGCGCGGCAGCTTTGTAACGGGTGAAGATTTAAAATAGGTGTAAAAAGACTTTTCGCTGATGTTTCCTTTTGCTTTTTTTCTGAGGTCTTCCTGAAAATAAATGATATCAATCCCTTTCCATTTAGATATTTCATCATAAGATGGAGAGTGATCTTTTAAATATTGAGCCTGAACATCTTTTTTAAGCTGTTCAAAGTGTAAGAGTTCTAAATCAGTCACTTTATTCAAAAGTAGTTAAAATATTGATTTACAGTTATAATAAATTGTAAAACTGTTTTACAAAGGTATTACAATTAATTTTCATACACAAACTTTCTATCTGCTATACCTTTGTCATGTTCAAATAACAGAACAGAAGAAAGATTTTAAAAAACAATATTAACAAAATTAAATTTAATTGATTATGAAAAAGTCATTATTCGTAGCTGCTATCGCTGCTATCTCTTTAGTTGCTTGTAAAAAAGGTGAATCTACTGAAACTAACAAAGATTCTATCGAAGCTGGTGCTGATTCAATCCAAAACAATATGGATTCTGCTGCTAACGCTCAGAAAGATTCTATTGATGCTGCAACTAATATGAAGAAAGACAGCGTTGAAGTTAAGTCTGATTCAGCTAAAGCTGCTGTTAAGAAATAATTAGCTACGACTTACAATAAAAGAACCGTTTCGCTCAGCGAAGCGGTTTTTTCTTTATCATGACAAAGCCTTTTTTTGCTTTAAACTTTCATAGCAGGTAATCGCAACGGCGTTACTCAGATTTAAAGAATCTATACTTCCTGTCATCGGAATTAGGGTATTTTCTCCTTTTCCGATCCAAAAATCACTCAATCCTGAATGTTCTGTTCCGAATAAAACTGCGGATTTCTGCCTGAAATCTCTTTTGTAAATATCTTCAGCAGACTCATCCATAATTGTGGTGTAAATGTTGAACCTGTTTTTTTGTAAAAATTCAAATACTTCGGTACTTTCTGCCTGAAAGATTTCCATTCCAAATAGACAGCCCACGCTGGAACGGATTACGTTTGGGTTGTAAAAATCGGTTTTTCCGTCTGCAACAATCAAAGCGTCAATTCCAAAAGCTTCACAGCTGCGTAAAATTGCTCCTAAATTTCCGGGCTTTTCCACTCCTTCTACAACGATGATTGTAGAATCATCTTTAGGCTTAAATGAATATAAATCTGCTTCTTTTGTTTTATAAATACCGATAATTCCTTCAGAAGTTCCGCGATAGGCAATTTTTTCATATACTTTATCACTTACCAGATGAACTTTCCCTTCCGGAAGTTCTTTACGGAAAATATTTTCACAAATAAAAAATTCTACCGGTTCAAAATTATATTTTTGAGCTCTTTCATTTTCCTGTTGTCCTTCAGCCACGAAAACACCCGATTTTTTTCTAAATCGGTTGTCCGTTAAAAGCTTGGTAATATATTTTACTTTTTCGTTCTGGAAACTTTCTATTAACATGCTGCAAAATTAGTTAAAATTTACAGTTAAATAAAAAACCTCAGAAGTGATCTGAGGCAGCGGATTATTCTTCATTATTTCCCGGAGTGATCTGAGTTTTCAATCAGACTGGGTGGTAGTTCTTTTTTATTTTTTATTCCCAGATTTTTCAGCTTCTGGGTTTGAATTACTAAGTTGTCATTACCAGTATAAAGCTGTTTATAAGCATCGTTATAAATGTTTTTAGTATGTTCCAGATTTTTTCCGATCTTTTCCAGATTTTCTACAAACCCTACAAACTTGTCATATAGTTTCGCTCCTCTTTCTGCAATTTCTACAGAATTACGATTCTGATATTCACGTTTCCAGAGATCGGCAATTAGCTTTAAAGAAGTAATGAGATTGCTCGGGTTTAAAAGCAAGATTCTTCTGTCATACGCAAAATTCCATAAATTTTGATCAGTCTGCATGGCTGCAATATACGCAGGCTCACTCGGAATAAACATCATCACAAAATCTAAAGATTTTCCGTAATCGTCATACGCTTTCTGACTCAGCTGATTAATATGGTTTTTTACAGATGAAAGATGCTGATTGAGTTTAATCTGGTAAATATCCGGGTCATTCTCATCAACAAGCTCTGTAAAAGCAGTTAAAGAAACTTTAGAATCAATAATTACATTTCTTTCATCAGGATATTTTATTACCGCATCCGGACGCATTTTTTTACCTGAAAATTCTGAAAAGAGCGCTTTGTTGTCTTCATCACGAAGCTCATGTTCAAGAAAATATTCTCTGCCTTTTACCAGACCGGATTTTTCTAGAATACTTTCCAGAATCATTTCGCCCCAGTTTCCCTGGGTTTTGCTTTCACCTTTCAGTGCTTTTGTTAATTTTTTTGCATCTTCAGAAATCTGCTGGTTAAGAAGTGCTAATTCTTTTACTTTTTCGCCCAAAGAAAAACGCTCTTTGTTTTCTTTTTCATAGGCTTCATTTACTTTGTTTTTCAGCTCATTGATCTTTTCCTGAAACGGATCTAGGATACTTTTCAGATTATTTTGATTAAGTGTGGTAAATTTCTCCGTTTTTTCTTCAAGAATTTTACTGGCTAAATTTTCAAACTGAAGTTTTCCTTCCTCCTGAATTTTTTTTATTTCTTCTTTCTGATTATCCAATAATTGCAGAAGGCTTTCATTTTGAGCATTTAATTCAGAATTTTTAATAATTAAGTCTTGTCTTTCGGCAGATATTTTTTCCAGTTGATTATTTTGAGTACGCAGAAAATTGTTTTCGGCAGAAATTTTCGAGAATTCATTTTTCAGATCATTCAGCAAATCGGTTTGCTGAAGATTTTGTTCTTTTTCTTTATTGATATTTTGATACAGTTCCTGAATTTTCAGATTTGAATTTTCTAAATCGGAACTGTTTTTAATATATAAGTTGTTGAGTTCATCATAAGAGCTTCTCGAAACATAAGAAGATTTTAAGATATAATATAAAATTACAGCGCCAAGAATTCCTCCGGAAATAAATCCGATGATTAAATAAGTAGTCTCCATTTTTCAAAATTACAAAAAGAAACGGGTGATTTGTTTACGGAAAACCATCAACATTTTAATTGAAGAGACTATTTTTTTCTTGATTAAATAAATATTCCAAATAAGAATTAAAATTTCTATTTTCTTTTTTTAGGTTTCGCTAATTCTTTTTTTAATTGTATTATAATTCCTTCTAATTCTTTGTCATCAATTTTACATTCGACAGATAGTTTTTTAAAAACATCTTCTTTTTTTGCGCCAAGTGGAAGTGAGTAGCCTCCAATACCAGGAACAGGTAGTGAAGTATCATGCGTTATACGAAGAATCCTAGAATTTTGATTGTTCTCAAGCAAATCAAAATAGAACTGATTGTCAAGAACTGAAATTTTAGAAGGAATTTCCCTATCAATTAAAAGTCCTTCAAACCAATCTATTATTTTTTCAACCTCAGAAATTAATATTGACGAACTCCAAACATCAATTCCAATTCCTATATAAATGGGAAGTGTTTCTGATTTTTCTTTTGTAAAATCCCATTTTATACCTGTTGTTTCTTGAAAATTTTCGTAATCAAATTCAACTAATGTAAATTCTGCTGTTTGATTGTTTGTTGCTTTGAATATCATGATTTCGGTGTTTGTATAATCGCAATTATGAAAGTTTGGTCTGTTGCAAAATTTCAATATTTCTCACCACATCATTGCTTTCACATTTTTTGAGTTCTTTTGCCAGTTTTGAGGAAAGTAATTTTGGATGAAGAATCTGCGAAGCTACTTTGGCAGCGGCGTAATCTACAATTCCGATAACATTTTCTTTTAAAATGTCGGGTGTATTGGAAACAATAACTGCCGTAGCCCAGGAAATTTCTCTGGCATTTGAAATGGCAAAATCTAAAACAGCGTTGTCTTTGCCGTTGGAAAGCTGATCAATGAGATCAACAGGATAACATATTTTGTTTAATGACTCCTGAACCTTTTGGTTGATAGAAGCGATCACATTATTGATATTTTCAAAATCTTTTTTCAGAGGACTGATTTTTCGGTATGGCATAACAGATGCGGCGGAAATTCCCAAATCAAGATTGATGTGCGCATTCATTCCCAGAAAAATATGCTGAAGAATCAGTAAATCTTTATTTTTTGCTGCGTCAAAAGCCATTTGCCATGATTTTGTGCATTTTTGGTTTTTCTGATATGCTTCCCATGCGGTAATATATCTTTTGGCAAATGCAATGTCAAGGAGAATCATTCTCGGGTTATCTTCAAATTTTTTCTGTTGAATTCCTTTCAAAACCTGTGCGGTCATTATTCGGTAAGTGCAGGCAAAATATCCCACCGGGCTTTGATTCTGTTTTGCCCAGATAATAATTTCGTCTAATTTTTTCAGAACTTCTTCAATGGTTTTCATGGTGGTTTAGTTTTAATTAAAGATAAGAAAAAACTTCACAGATTGCGAGGTTGGTTTTTAGGGATAGGATATTTAAAATTTAGATTAGACAAATTTCTTAAATCTTCATAGTCATTAAAGATTTGAGTTTCGTCTAGATAACCTCCAAAAACGCTTCTTTTGCCGAATCCAAAATACCATTCTTCAGTTTTGGTAAGCTGGATGATTTTATCATTTTCCTTCTCTTCAGAATAAAACTTTTTATCCAATGATTCCCAATACAAAGTAAAATCTCCAATAGAGCTTTCTACATGAAATTGAGCGTTTTCGAAATCAATATTTCGGAGAATTCTTTCTATTTTTAAAATAAAGCTATTCCAATCATTTAATTCTAAGCCAAAATATTTATAAGTGGCAGCAAAGCCAAAAATGGGATTTTCATAATAAAATGGGATTTCATAATCACCTAAACTAAACATATTTGTATTTATGAATGGATAATCATTATCAATGCCTATACTTTTAATAAAGTTAGCTGATTTTTTATAATCACGGTTAATTTTTATATAACCATATATAGAACTGTATTCATTCATAATATTGTAATTTCATGTTAAGGATTTTCTTTCGCAATTTCATCATGATGCTTCAAATACAAAGGCAATGCTGCAGAGCCATACCACAGAAAAATTTCGTAGCCGAAAACTGCGGCGGCAACGGCAGGATCTGTTTTTACCCAAGATTCGGCTTCTTCTTTAGATTTTGTATTGAAAATAAACATTCCACGATAATTTTCTTTATTCTTTTCCAGAAACGGTCCGGCTACGACAATTTTACCTTCTTTGGCTAATCTTTCGATATTGCTCATGTGGCCTTTCATCAGTTCGCTCATTTTAGCTTTGTCTTCAATTTTTGCGGAGCCTGTTGTGAGCATAACAATCGTGTAAGGCTTCATTCCGTAATGATCTGCACCTAACGAATCTGCAAGTTTTTGATTATAAACAATTTTTGATTCGGGCGAAGTTCCGTCTTTTCCGGGAAGCCCTGGTTTTCCGTTTTCGCCTCTCGTATAAATTACGCAAGACATTAAGGTAGATGAAATTAAAATTAATGTAAGCAGTTTTTTCATCATTATATTTTTTGATTAATCTTTAATTCTCAGAAACTCTTTAGCCAGCTCAATCATTTTTGGATCTCCGGTGTATTTTCCTTTTTCGTCAGATAACTTTACTGTTGGGATCCATTCTTTATTTAACGATTGTACACCAATCAGTTTCATCACGATATTCATTGGTTTTAAGCCGACATCGTTGGTAAGATTGGTTCCGATTCCGAAAGAAACACCGATTTTTCCTTTGCAGTAATTGGTAATTTCTTCTACTTTTTCCAGATTGAGATTGTCTGAAAAGATGATGTATTTGAATAAAGGATTGATTCCGTTGTTTTGATAATGAGCAATGGTTTTATCTGCAAACTCTAGTGGGTCACCGCTGTCATGTCTTACGCCGTCAAAAAGTTTGGCAAATTTTTTATCAAACTGCTGAAAGAAAACATCTGTTGTATAGGTGTCTGAAAGAGCAACACCCAAATCACCTCTGTAAACATCAACCCAATGTTCTAAAGCCATTTCGTTTGCCATTTTAAATCCGAATTCGGCTCCGTGAAACATAAACCATTCGTGAGCATGAGTTCCGATAGGTTTTACGCCATATTTCATCGCAAAATGAACGTTAGAACTTCCGATAAAAGTTGAATCTTTTTTTTGGGTCAGTGCTTCCATAACGAGATTCTGAACTTTATAAGAGTGTCTTCGCCGGGTTCCGAACTCCGCAAAAGTTACCCCCAATCTGTTCAAAGACTCTGCTTTTTCCAGTGTTTTATTCATGACGATTTCATTGGAATCTCTTTCCAGATGATTCATCTCGTAGTGCAGCTCGCTGATAATAGCCAAAAGCGGAACTTCCCACAAAATGGTTCTGTACCACAGTCCCTCAACGGTTACAGATAAATCGTTTCCGGTTTGGGTTATTTTTACTTCCGTAGGATCATAATGATAACCCTCCAGAAAGTCAAGATAAGGCAGGTCAAGATAAGGGCAGGTTTTTGCCAGAAATTTCTTTTCATCTCTGGTTAGTTTTAGTTCTGCCATCTGATTGATAATTCCCCTTAAAGCTTCGTCGAAACCTTGAGGGAAATGATGTTTTCCGCGGTTGATAAATTCATACTTTACAATCTGGCTTGGAAAAAGTTTTACCACCGCATTCTGCATGGTTATCTTATAAAAATCGTTATCAAGAATCGAATTTAAATGAATGTTCTGCATATTGTGTAATTTTAACACAAATTTAATTATTTAAAAATAAAAATCGTCTAAATGTAAGACGATTTTTGAAATATTTAAGGATGACAGGTTATTTTATTTACCTAAAAACGAATTGTACATCCAAACTTCTTTTTCCTGTTCGGTAATATAATCGCTCATTTGTGAATTGGTACCTTCATCTCCGGCTTTTTCGCTCATGTCTAAAAGTTCTCTTTGAAGTTCGATCACTACTTTAAATGAATTAAGGATAATTTCAACGCTTTTGTTTCCGTCTGTGACTTCTTTGCTTTCTTTAATTGTAGAAACGTTTAGATAATCGGAATAATTGTGTGCAGGAGTGGCTCCTAGTGTTAATATTCTTTCAGCAATTTCATCAATTTTAAGAACAAGATTATTATAGAGTTCTTCAAATTTCGGATGAAGTGTAAAAAACTGTTCTCCTTTGATGTTCCAGTGTGAACCTCTTGTATTTTGGTAGAATACCGAGTAGTTAGCTAATAAAACATTCAATTTTTCTGAAATTTTTTGGCAATCGTCTTCTTTGAGTCCGATAAATGATGCGTTTTTCATACTTCTTTATATTATATTGGTTTGAATCTAAAATTTCTGTAAAAGTGGTACTTGTTAAGGTTATAATTATATTATAACTAAATATATTTTACGGTAATCAGATTTATGGAAATATTGTGCCGAAAGTAGGTTTACATAATTGATGATACTTATCTTTGACATTTTTATAATGAATATAAATAATGGCTTTAAAGAATAAAAGTTTATTTTTAGTTATCTCTTTTTTTGCTGCAGTATGTTTGGGGTATTATTTCAATTCAGTCAGACAGACAGATGGCTCTTATACTTATCTTATTGACGATGCGTATATTCATTTGGCAATAGCCAAGAATTTTGCCCTTCACAAAGTTTGGGGAATTACACAATATCAGTTTTCATCTACTTCGTCATCACCATTGTTTACTTTTATTATAAGTGTTCTTATCAGGATTTTTGGTGATAATGACCTGCTTCCTTTATATTTCAATATGTTTTGCGGATTTGGTATTGTTTATTCTCTGGTTAAATATTTCTCAGCGATTTTTAATACGGTAAACCTTGTTGTGTTGTCTGTTTTATTCACACTGTTTTTTTCTGTTCTTCATGTTCAGCTGCTATCAGGAATGGAGCATATTTTTCATGTGCTGCTGATTGTTGTAAATATCTGGTGCTTTTCCAGAATGAACAGCTTAAAATCTGCTGCTGCCGGGTTCTATTTATCATTAATGTTGATGGGGTTGGTAAGATTTGAGAGTATGTTTTATTTTGTAATTCTTTCAGCTCTTTTTCTTTTCGCCAAAAAATGGAAGGAATCAGCAGCCGTGTTGTTGGCTGGTTTTATTCCGGTACTTATTTTCTGTTGTTTTAATTATCTTCAGGACGGATATTTTTTTCCAAACTCTGTTGTTGTAAAAGGCACAAAATTCAATTTTGGAGACGGCTTCCTGCATCAGTTAAGAATTATTTTTCTAAATAACTTCCTGCTGAATATCAGTTTTTATAAAATTGGTGTTTTTCCTATTTTAATGAGTGTTTTCATTGTTGGCAGAGAAGTTTATAAAAAGAAAAAGATGAATGAAATAATTCAGACTAATTTTCTGCTGATTGTTTTTTCGCTGCTGATGATTTGTCATTCCCTTTTTGCAGAACTAAAAGGAAGCTTCCGATATGAAGCTTATATTCTTGTTGGTTTCTCAATGGCTATAATTCCAAAGATAAGCGGGATCTTTGGTGATTTTAAAGTATATATTAAAAGAGAGAAAATTTTGTCTGTATTAGTTTTGATGAATATGCTGCTTTTATGCTACAAAACCGCATACGCACACAGAATGCTTGATAAAGGCGGAAAAAATATTTATGAACAGCAGATGCAGTCCGCAAAATTTCTGCATACCTATTATAATAACTCTAAAGTTGTAGCCAATGATATCGGTGCAATCAGTTACTACACAGATATTCATTTGCTGGATACTGCGGGATTAGGCTCAAAAGAGACAGTGCGTTTCAATGAAAATAAGAAAAAAGCAGACAGAGGTTTTGAAGAGTTTCTTACTCAATATACAGTAGATCATCAATATGAGATCGCTATAATCTATGATGAATGGCTGAACGGATTTGTTCCTAAAACATGGAAAAAGGTTGCTGTGCTTACCATACAGGATGGAGTTATGGTAGCAAAAAACTCAGTTTCTGTTTATGCTGTAGATGGTCATGTGGATCAGCTTAGGCGGAATATTAAAAATTTCAGTTGGAACAGGAATGTAAAAGTTGTACTGACTGATTAATCTTAAATTCCTGAAAATTAATTTTTAACAAAAAAAGAATATTTAGTATAACTGCTTGTAGATTAAAAAATTATTCATATTTTTGCACCCTAAAATAAAAAGCAATTAAATGCCTACTATTCAACAATTAGTAAGAAAAGGAAGAGCCACACTTGCCAAGAAGAGCAAATCGGCTGCCCTTGATTCTTGTCCACAAAGACGAGGTGTATGTACGAGAGTATATACTACCACTCCTAAGAAACCTAACTCTGCACTAAGAAAAGTTGCAAGGGTAAGACTTTCTAACGGTAAAGAAGTCAACGCCTACATCCCGGGCGAAGGACATAATCTTCAAGAGCACTCGATAGTATTGGTTAGAGGCGGAAGGGTGAAAGACCTACCGGGAGTACGTTACCACATCGTAAGAGGTGCATTAGACACAGCAGGTGTAAATGGAAGAACACAGAGAAGATCTAAGTATGGAGCTAAGAGACCTAAGCCAGGTCAGGCAGCAGCTGCACCAGCAAAAGGAAAGAAAAAATAATCATTAAATAAGGTACAGAAACAATGAGAAAGACAAAAGCGAAAAAAAGACCGTTGTTACCAGATCCGAAATTTAATGATCAATTGGTAACGAGATTCGTTAATAACTTAATGCTTGACGGTAAAAAGTCAATCGCATTCAAAATTTTCTATGATGCGTTGGATATCGTGGAAACTAAAAAAGGAGAGACTGAGAAAACAGCCCTTGAAATCTGGAAAGATGCATTAACTAATGTGATGCCTCACGTAGAAGTACGTTCCAGAAGAGTAGGTGGAGCTAACTTCCAGATTCCTATGCCGATCAGAGCAGATAGAAAGATTTCTATGGCAATGAAATGGTTGATCAAATATTCTAAAGCCAGAAATGATAAGTCTATGGCTTTAAAATTGGCTAACGAAGTGGTAGCTGCTTCAAGAGAAGAAGGTGCTGCTTTCAAAAAGAAATCTGATACTCACAAAATGGCGGAAGCAAACAAAGCTTTCTCACACTTCAAATTCTAATCTGAAATGGGAAGAGATCTTAAATTTACAAGAAATATCGGTATTGCTGCTCACATTGATGCAGGTAAGACTACCACTACAGAAAGGATTTTATTCTATACAGGTGTAAACCATAAAATTGGAGAGGTTCACGATGGTGCTTCTACAATGGACTGGATGGAACAGGAAGCGGAAAGAGGTATTACCATTACTTCTGCTGCAACTACTTGTAACTGGAATTTCCCAACAGATCAAGGTAAGAAATTACCTGAAACAAAACCTTACCACTTCAACATCATCGATACACCGGGACACGTTGACTTCACTGTAGAAGTAAACAGATCTTTGAGAGTATTGGATGGTTTGGTATTCCTTTTCTCTGCAGTTGACGGAGTAGAACCTCAATCTGAAACCAACTGGAGATTGGCTGACAACTACAAAGTTGCAAGAATGGGATTCGTAAACAAAATGGACAGACAAGGTGCTGACTTCTTGAACGTTGTAAAACAAGTAAAAGAAATGTTGGGATCTAATGCCGTTCCAATCGTTTTACCAATCGGTGCTGAAGAGGACTTCAAAGGGGTTGTTGACTTAATTAAAAACAGAGCGATCATCTGGGATGAAGCAGGACAGGGTGCTACTTATGAAGTAGTTCCGATTCCTGAAGATATGAAAGATGAAGTTCTAGAATATAGAGAAAAATTAGTAGAAGCTGTTGCTGACTATGATGAAACTTTGATGGAGAAATTCTTCGAAGATCCGGATTCAATTTCTGAAGAGGAAATCAACGAAGCATTAAGAAAAGCGACTATCGATCTATCTATCATTCCAATGACTTGTGGATCTTCTTTCAAAAACAAAGGAGTACAGTTTATGTTGGATGCTGTTTGTAAATATCTTCCTTCTCCATTAGATAAGGATAATATCGCAGGAACAGACCCAAGAACTGATGCTGAAATCGAAAGAAAACCATCTGTTGATGAGCCTTTTGCTGCATTAGCTTTCAAAATTGCTACTGACCCTTTCGTAGGTAGATTAGCATTCTTCAGAGCTTATTCAGGAAGATTAGATGCTGGTTCTTATGTTCTTAACACAAGATCTGGAAACAAAGAAAGAATCTCAAGAATCTATCAGATGCACGCTAACAAGCAAAATCCGGTTGAGTTTATCGAAGCTGGAGACATCGGTGCAGCGGTAGGATTTAAAGATATTAAAACAGGTGATACATTATCTGATGAAAAGAACCCAATCGTTCTTGAATCAATGATCTTCCCGGATCCGGTAATTGGTATCGCTGTTGAGCCTAAAACGAAAGCTGACCAGGATAAAATGGGTAATGCTTTGGCTAAATTAGCTGAAGAAGATCCTACGTTCCAGGTTAAGACTGATGAGGCTTCAGGACAAACTATTATCTCAGGTATGGGTGAGCTTCACTTGGATATCATCGTAGACCGTATGAGAAGAGAGTTTAAGGTAGAAGTTAACCAGGGACAACCTCAGGTAGAATACAAAGAAGCTCTGACACAAACAGCTAACCACAGAGAAGTTTACAAAAAGCAGTCTGGAGGTAGAGGTAAGTTCGCAGATATCGTATTTACCATTGGTCCTGCTGACGAAGGAAAAACTGGTCTTGAATTCATCAACGAAATCAAGGGGGGTAACATTCCAAAAGAATTTATTCCTTCTGTTGAAAAAGGATTCAGAGAGGCTATGAAGAATGGTCCTTTAGCTGGATTCGAGGTTGAATCTATGAAGATTGTTTTAAAAGACGGATCTTACCACCAGGTTGACTCAGATCAGTTATCTTTCGAATTGGCTGCAAAGCTAGGTTTCAAAGAATCTGGTAGAGCTGCCAAAGCAGTAATCATGGAACCAATCATGAAGCTGGAAGTGGTAACTCCTGAAGAATACATGGGTGATATCGTAGGTGACCTTAACAGAAGAAGAGGTACAGTAAACGGTATGGATGACAGAAATAACGCTAAAGTTATCAAAGCTTTCGTTCCGCTTTCTGAAATGTTTGGTTATGTAACTTCTCTTAGAACTTTATCTTCAGGTAGAGCAACATCTTCAATGGAATTTGAAAGATATGAAGCAGCTCCTTCTAACGTTGCTGAAGACGTAATCGCTAAGGCTAAAGGTTAATATTTAAATTAGATTAAAATGTCACAAAGAATCAGAATAAAACTTAAATCTTACGATTACAATTTAGTAGATAAATCTGCAGAGAAAATCGTAAAAACGGTAAAGGCTACCGGTGCTGTTGTAAACGGACCGATTCCATTACCAACAAACAAGAGAATCTTCACAGTGTTGAGATCTCCGCACGTAAACAAGAAAGCAAGAGAGCAGTTTCAGTTATCAGCTCACAAGAGATTGATGGATATTTACTCTTCTTCTTCTAAAACTGTAGATGCTCTAATGAAATTAGAACTTCCTTCAGGAGTTGACGTTGAAATTAAAGTGTGATAATTTAAATTGTCATGATATATAATCCCTTTTCGAAATGAAGAGGGATTTTTTTATGCTATCACAAGCTTTAATTCCAAAATTATTGATATATTTACTGAAACCAATTTCATGTATAGATTTCTTTTACTTTTGTTGCCGGTTTTTTTTTCTGCTCAAAACCACCGTTTTATTTATGAAGTCAATTTTAAAAAGGACTCTACAGAGAATCTGTATGCAAAAGAATTTTATTTTTTAGATATTGGTTCAGAAGAGATTCTCTATTACGGAAAAGATTATTTTGTGTTAGATTCTCTACGAAAAAACAATTTGTCTATTGAATTTAAAACGATGCCCAGCTTAACAAATATTACCATTCATAAAAACGGAAGCAGCAATTATGATGAATATGAACTGTTAGAATATGATATGGTCAAGCTTTCATCTGAAAATAAACAAAACTGGAAACTCTTAAATGATAAAAAGCAGATTGACCAATACAATGTGCAAAAAGCAGAGACGTTTTGGGGCGGAAGAAAGTGGACTGCGTGGTTTACTACTGAAATCCCTTTTCAGGAAGGACCTTACAAATTTTCCGGTTTGCCGGGAATGATTCTGGAACTGAAAGACGATCAAAATAACTATTCTTTTAAAGTAATCAGGTCGTACAAATTAGAGATTTTTCAGAATAAGGATATGTTCGGTATATTCCTGAAAAATGCAGCACCCGTTTCTTTGCAAAAATACTATAAAATCAAACTTTCACATTATCAGGATCCGCTGAGTTTCCTTAAAAACGGAATGATGGATTTAAAAGATTATGAAGGAGTCTTCCTGAAGGATGGCACCAAGGTTACACGTGAAAACCAGAAACAGGTGATTGAACAGCAACAAAAGATAATTCGTAAGTACAATAATCCTATTGAAGTTGATAAAGCAATAAAATATACTCAATAGCCATTAACAAATATTTCATAAATAAAAAAAAATTATAATAAATAGTATTATGTATTGCAAGGTTCTATTTAATTTGTAAATTTGTAAAAAATAATGTTATGCGAATATTTTCTATACTTTTGATACTGGTCTCAGCGACTGTGGTTGCACAAACTCACCGTTTTATTTACGAATATCATTATAAAACAGATTCTACTTCTTCAGAACACAGAAAAACTAACATGGTTCTGGATGTCAATCCAACCGATGTCAAATTTTACAATTATGAATTTGTAAAAACTGATTCTGCTAATATTACCAAAGGCGGAAATCATATCATCTGGGATGATACTCCTGTCGTGGTAAGAAAAAGAAATACGAACATTAACAACAATTACATTAATCTACAGAATATGTTTATTGTTGAAACTGAAGATCGGGTACAATGGAAACTTTCTAATGAAACCAAGACTTCAGGAAGCTATCAATTACAAAAAGCAACTACTGGTTTTGGCGGCAGAAACTGGACAGCATGGTTTACCAAAGACATTAATCTGAATGAAGGACCATACAAGTTCCGTGGCTTACCAGGATTGATTTTTGAATTGTATGACGATAAAGACCAGTTTAAATTTTCTTTAATTAAAAGCTATCAACTATCAAAAACATACGAAACTAGAAATATAATTGAGAATTTTGCAGGGCAAAAACCGGTTAAAATTCCTGAATCACGCCTCAATAAGATGATTGTGGAGAATTTTAATGATCCGCTACGTGAGTTTAAGGAACATTACAAGAACAATACAGATCCAACTGCCCGTTTTATGGTGATGGGAATTGAAGTAAAAAGTCCTGAACAAATTAAAGATCTTTCGGATAAACTCCAGAGTCATTTAAGAAAGCATAATAATCCGATAGAGCTTAATAAAGCTATAGTATATCCTGAAAAATAAATTAGTGATGAAGTTTTTCATTAAATTGCTATAAAAATAGGAATATGAAAAAATCAGATAAAACTATCTTTGAAAAGTTTTCAAACTGGGCAACAAACTTTGCGGGAAGCTCTTATGCATTTATTGCAGCCATTTCTATTGTTGTAATCTGGGCGGTTTCCGGTCCTGTTTTTAAATATTCTGAAACTTGGCAGCTGATCATCAACACAGGAACCACAATTATCACTTTCCTTATGGTATTTCTTATTCAGAAATCCCAAAATAAAGATTCAAAAGCAATTCAGATTAAGCTGAATGAGTTGATTGCTGCGAATGAAAAAGCAAGTAACCGAATTGTAGATATTGAAGATCTTACCGAAAAAGAGTTGGATCAGTTGCATTGTTATTACGAAAAACTCGCAGATTTTGCAGAAGAAGATGCGGACATTCATGCTTCACATTCTATAGATGAGGCGAAAAGAAATCAGGATAAAAAGCATGAATACTTCAGGGAAAAACATGAGCAGTGGCTTCAGACACAGAAAAACAAAAAGGAATCAAACTGATTCCTTTTTTACATATAGCATTAAATTTATCGCCTCATAAAGTATTCAAAATAACTGCAGCTTCCCATCAGTTCCTTCGCCGTTTTTGTATCTGAATACTGTGATTTCAGCAGGATAAAATAATTACGGTATTTTTGATTTTTAAGCTGTGCCATTTGCTTTTCATGAGCATCGTTTTTTTCAGACCATTTCGGATCAGCGTAATCAATATTACCCGGATGTTTTGTCTCGTACTGATAATACTTGCCTTGTTCTGCGCTTGCCATCTGAAAGAGAATTCTGGCTTTTTGTTCTCTGTCGTTACTGAGATTCAGTGCTTTCTGATAATAATTCAGGCTTAGATCAAAATTATCAGGCTCAATAAAAGTTGTGTAAGCAAAATTCTTGTAATAATACTGATATGGATTTTCTTTTTCTGTTGTCCAGAAATCGTATTTCCCGCCATTGCTGTTATCAACATCCATTACAAAAAGATGTCGGTAATAACCAAGAATTGATGTATTATACAAAACATTTCCGATCAGCTGATTCGCCTTGGAAGCTTTTAGGTCTTTTCCGTTCCCTATTTTTTTAAGCTGAATGAGTGCATCGGCTAGTTCAAGCTTGTTCATTTTAGATTTGATGAAAGGAAAGGCCGAGTAATCTTCTGCTTTCATGCTTTCTGCATCAGAACTTTGAAAGCTTTCCCATACATTATGTCCGAAAACCAGATTCGGAATATTATTGAATCCGTCATAAATTTCACCGTTATAGACCAGTTTTTCATAATTTCCGGTTTTAGGATTGTATCGTTCATAATTATCTCTCGGAATTCCGGAAAATTTTTGGGCTTTTTGATAATACATTTTAGCCTTATCAAAATCTGCCATTTTCATTGCTCTGTCGCCATAAATATTTACAAAAAAGGCTTCGATATTTCCTACATTGTTAAGATTTTTAGCAATGATCTGCTTTTCAAATTCCGTTTTATCCGGCTTCCTGTAAAATTGCTCAACGCTTTTCACCAGACTGGAATTAGGATTATATTGTAAGTCGGAAAGTGTGTTATTCATCAGGAAAGATTTTCCATCTTCACCTTGGAGGAAATATCGGTTTGCAAGCACATCTTTCAGGAATTCAGCGGTGGACGGTACCTTACCATAATAATCATATTTGCCGGCCTCTGTGCTGTCTATTTCTGCAATAGGCTTTTCTATAAAATATTCAGCATAATTTTTCATTAGATGATTTTCATATTCCGCATCAATTTTCGGTTGTGAGACAATATCGTTCAAGACTTTCATCCGCTTGATCTCCTCAAGATATTCAGGATTACTGGTTTTGATTTCTGCTAAAATTTTACTGCTTTGCTGATAATCTTTTTTCAAAAATTTTAGATAAGCATCAGCAATCTGCCAATATTCGTCTTTAGATTTTTCTTTTGTTTTTGAGGTGAATTTTTCGAGGTCATCCAAAAAATCTTTTTGATTTTCATCCTGATCGTAATAGTAAGCATTATTTTTAATATAAGTAGGAATTCTGTCAGGATTCTCAAACAGTTCATCGTTACTTTGCGCCGCTTTATCTTCTGCTTTATCAGATTTTTTTCCTCCAAATAGATTTTTAAAGAAAAGAACAATTTTCTGCCAGAAACTTAGTTCTTTTTTCTTTATTTCAGTCCCTTGAGCGGTCTCGGCACTATTTTTTTTATCTGAAGTTTTATCAGAATCTTTCGATGCGTAGTAATAGGTCGGAAGATAATTTCTTTCTAACTCGTTAATGCTTCTGGCTGCCATTACTTTCAGAATTTCAGAATCAGGATCTATTTCGTACATCTTTTCCATCATCGGAATCGGATTGGTATAATCTTCATATCCTAAAAGAAAGTACACCATATTTTTTTCTTCGTTGGTCCCGGCTCTTTTTAACAGATTATTAAAAGAGGCGGAATCTGAAAGCTTCATCGAAACAAAAGAAGATTCTTTGCGGCTTTTGGAATTTATGAAAACCTGAAAGAAATTCCAGTTTGCTTCATTCCATAACTGTAGTCCTCTTTGTGCTCCGGCAAGCTGATCAAGTGCCATATAGTAAGGCGCGCCTTTTAGCTTAATTGGATGGACATACGTTTTGAATGCCTTGACTGCAGCATCGTAATTTCTCGTGTAGTGATTAAATCTTACCAGCTGATAGCCATAACGTTGCTTAATTTCAGGATTTTTTGCTGCGTTATACAATGAGATAAGTGCAGAAACGGTTTTGTTATAATCTAACTGGGTTGCATTTTTATCATTTTCATTTTCTCTGTAGTAAAATGAATCTGGTCTTTCTACATAGTTGATCCTCATGTAAGGTTCCAGATATTTTGCTTCAATTAAATAATCTATGGCTTCTCGGTATCTGGCGTAAAAACCTGTCCCAAGTTTATTTAAAAGCTGATTGTTTGGTGTCCCTTTTTTTAAGGCATTCAGATCATTCATGCTGATTGTATTCACAAGATAATCGGTTTCTGAGTAGCTTAGCTCATTGCCAAAAAATTCCCGCCACGATTCAATATTTTCATTGGGAATCTGTGATGCATTAAAATCAGTGTAAAATCTTGATGAATAATTATGTAAAAAAGGAAGATATGATTTGTCTTTTATAATGCTTTGAGTAAAAAGATTAAAGTAATCATAATCAGGATCAGACCAGGCGCAGGCTTCGGTCTTTGTATACAATAGCGATGCAACTGCAATACTCAGGATATACTTTTTCATATTGTTTAGGTGTTTTTCATTTGTTTTTTTCTTTTCAATGCTTGCAAGCATTGGGTGGGGATGAAAGAATTATGTAAGGTTTTACAGCAATTCTTTTTTAGGATGCATCATCGGGCTTCAGTCAAAATTTCCGTCCTTCCACAAATTTACTATCTAATTGATAATAAATAATATTGTAATCCCCGATTTTTTTATCTAAAAACTGAATGGCTTCATCCAGCTGCTTTTCAGAAATTTCTTCCACCTTTATGATAAAGCCTTTGCTTAGAAAATTTCCATAATAAAAACCGTCTTTTATAACTTGAGCTTTATTTTCAGAGATTTTTCTGAAACCAGAATGATCAAGATCTTTTAAAGAGAGTGCATTGATGAGCTTGTGTTTTCCTAAATGATTCGTAACAATTCCCCAAGAATATATGGGAAGTGCAACATCAATTTTTTCTATTGGATAATTTTCAAGCTGAGTCAGATAGTTTCTCATGATATTCAAGTCAAGAATAGAATTTTTTTCTGAATGTTCGAGAGGTGACGAAGTAGAGTAGCACATGAGATATACTTTTTCAACCGGCGGAATTCCTGTGTGATCTTTATCTTTTACCTGATGGAGACGTAAGGTACAGGTAATTTGTTTTTTTGAAATCTTTTTTAATTGTTGTAAAAATTCGAAATAATCTTCTTTTGTTCCGGAAGTCCAGTCACAGTCAATTTGTATTTCATCATTGACTTTAAGACTATAATCGGCAATTTTCTTTTTAATTAAATCATTTACGTTTTCTGCAAGAAAGGATATTTCACTTTTTCCGATATTGATAAAGCTTCGGTTGGTAATAAACACGGTCGGAACAATTATTTTTTGTGTATCAAAACTTTTATCTTTGGTAATTACTGCTATCGGCTCAAACCGGTCATTTATTTTATCAACATCGAAGAACCTTGTATACAAAAACGGGATATCGGCTTTATTTAAGTTTTCTTTTTCGATAGTATTCAGATTTAGATTTGTTTTCCAGTAATAAAAAGTATAAGGGTGTTTTTGTTTTTCAGAGCAGGAGATAAATGAGAATAGCAAAAGAAAGATAATGTATTTTTTCATGAGTTTACTTTCGGATTTTAAATTTACAAAATACTGACATCATTTTTTCGGATCGTTCTAAAATCGTTTAACTTTCTATAAATCAAAATATTTTAGCTCAAATATTTGTCAGATTAAAAATTATTCATAAATTTGCACACTCATTTTAGGGGAGGAGTATGCCTAATTCAGACTTAGTAATTACTTGAGAACTCGAAAAATGGGAACAGATACAAGAAAATTTTATAACATATTATATAAATAATGTCAGGTATTATTGGTAAAAAAATCGGTATGACATCTTTGTTTAACGAAGAAGGAAAAAATATTCCTTGTACAGTTATTCAGGCTGGTCCGTGCTCGGTTTTACAGGTCAGAACCATTGAAAAAGACGGTTATAAGTCAGTTCAGTTAGGTTTCGATGACAAGAGTGAGAAGAACGTTGGTAAAGCGTTAGCTGGTCATTTCAAAAAGGCTGGTTCAGCTCCTAAGGCTAAGTTGGTAGAATTCTACAGAGAGTTCGTAGACGAAGTAAAAGTAGGAGAAGAAGTAAAGGTTGATTTGTTCTCTGAAGGAGAGTATGTTGACGTAACAGGAACTTCAAAAGGTAAAGGCTTTCAGGGTGTTGTTAAAAGACACGGATTTGGAGGTGTAATGCAGGCGACTCATGGTCAGCACAACAGACTTAGAGCTCCAGGTTCTATCGGTGCTGGTTCAGACCCGTCAAGAGTATTCAAAGGGATGAGAATGGCTGGAAGAATGGGAGGTAAGCAGGTAACTGTACAAAACCTTCAGGTGTTAAAAGTGGATCAAGAACAAAATCTTTTAGTAGTAAAAGGTGCTGTTCCGGGAGCTAAAAATTCTTATGTAATTATCAGAAAATGGAACTAGTAGTATTAAATACATCAGGAAAAGAGACCGGAAGAAAAGTAACTCTTGACGAATCAGTATTCGGAATTGAGCCAAATCAGCACGCGGTTTACTTAGAAGTTAAACAGTACCTTGCTGCACAAAGACAAGGAACTCATAAAGCAAAAGAAAGAAGCGAAATTACTGCTTCTACCAAAAAACTTAAGAAGCAAAAAGGATCTGGTTCTGCAAGATATGGTGATATCAAATCTCCTGTTTTCAGAGGTGGAGGTAGAGTATTCGGGCCAAAGCCAAGAGATTACAGATTCAAATTGAACAAAGCGCTTAAGAGATTGGCTAAAAAATCTGTTTTATCTCAGAAAATGAGAGATAACAGCATCAAAGTATTAGAGGCTTTCAATTTCGAAACTCCTAAAACTAAAGAGTTTATCAACATCAATAACGCTTTAGGATTCGAAGGTAAAAAATCTCTTTATATCTTAGACGAAGCAAACAAGAATGTTTATTTGTCTTCAAGAAACCTACCTAAAACTAAAGTTCTTACTTACAACGAAATTAGTTCTTATGACCTAATCAATGCAGGTGAGATCGTATTCTTAGAGGGTGCTATCGAGAAATTCCAAGAAAATTTAAAGAAATAAATCATGTCAGTTATTATTAAACCAGTTATTTCAGAAAAGGCTAATTACCTTACAGATTTAAGAGGTTCTTATTCTTTCTTAGTAAATACTAAGGCGAATAAAATCGAGATCAAAAAGGCTGTTGAAGCGGCTTACGGTGTAAAAGTAGCAGACGTTAATACAATGATTTATGCTCCGAAGGTTTCTTCGAAATACACTAAAAAAGGTCTTCAGGTTGGAAAGACAAACAAATTGAAAAAAGCGATAATCAAACTTGCTGAAGGTGAGGTTATCGATATTTTTGCTGTAAATTAATTATAATTATAAATAATAGTAATGTCTGTTAGAAAATTAAAACCTATCACCCCGGGACAGAGATTCAGAATTGTAAACAATTTTGAGGAAATTACTACCAACAAACCAGAGAAATCTCTTACAGTTGGTATTAAAAAGTCAGGTGGACGTAACCAAACAGGTAAAATGACCATGCGTTACACCGGAGGTGGACACAAAAAGAAATACAGAATTATTGACTTCAAAAGAAACAAAGCAAACGTTGAAGCAACTGTAAAATCTGTAGAATACGATCCAAACAGAACTGCATTTATCGCTTTATTAGAATACGCAGACGGAGAGAAGAGATACATCATCGCTCCAAACGGTATCAAAGTAGATCAGAAAGTAGTTTCAGGTGAAAGCGTAGAACCAAATGTAGGTAACGCAATGAAATTGAAAAACATTCCGTTGGGTACTGTAATTTCTTGTGTTGAAATGAAGCCTGGTCAAGGTGCTATTTTAGCAAGAAGTGCTGGTTCTTCAGCTCAATTAACTTCAAGAGACGGAAAATATGCAATCATCAAATTGCCTTCAGGAGAATCCAGAATGATCCTTACTGAATGTATGGCAATGATTGGTTCAGTTTCCAACTCTGATCACCAGTTAACGGTATCAGGTAAAGCTGGTAGAAGCAGATGGTTAGGTAGAAGACCAAGAACAAGAGCGGTAGTAATGAACCCTGTAGATCACCCAATGGGTGGTGGTGAAGGACGTTCTTCCGGAGGTCACCCAAGATCTAGAAACGGTAAGCCATCTAAAGGTTACAAAACTAGAAAGAAAAATAAAGTGTCTAACCGTTACATCGTATCTAAAAGAAAATAATTATGGCAAGATCACTTAAAAAAGGACCATTCATTCATCATACTTTAGATAAGAAGGTTCAGGCAAATATAGAGTCTGGTAAGAAGACAGTTATCAAAACTTGGTCTAGAGCGTCTATGATCTCTCCGGACTTTGTAGGACAAACTATTGCTGTACACAACGGGAAATCTTTTATCCCGGTTTATGTTACAGAAAACATGGTGGGTCACAAGTTAGGCGAATTTTCTCCAACAAGATCTTTCAGAGGTCATGGTGGTAACAAAAATAAAGGAAGCAGATAATCATGGGATCTAGAAAACAAGATAGCGCAATCGCAAGAAAAGAAGCTAACAAAGATGTTGTTAAAGCTTCATTAAACAACTGCCCGTCTTCTCCGAGAAAAATGAGATTAGTAGCTGATATCATCAGAGGAGAGCAGATTGATAAAGCACTTTATATCCTAAAATATTCTAAAAAAGAAGCCTCTAACAAGTTGGAGAAATTACTTCTTTCTGCTATGGCAAACTGGCAGGTGAAAAACGAAGGAGCTGACATTGAGGAAGCAAACCTTATCGTGAAAGAAATATTCGTGGACAGTGCAAGACAATTGAAGAGACTGAGACCAGCTCCACAAGGTAGAGGGTACAGAATCAGAAAAAGATCAAACCACGTTACATTAATCTTAGGTAATAAAGAAAATTAATTCAAGGTATGGGACAGAAGACAAATCCAATTGGTAACAGATTAGGTATCATCAGAGGATGGGATTCTAACTGGTTTGGCGGAAACGATTATGGAGACAGAATCGCGGAAGACTACAAAATCAGAAGATACCTTGAAGCAAGATTATCTAAAGGTGGGATTTCAAGAATTTATATTGAAAGAACATTAAAATTAGTAACCGTAACGATCACTACTGCAAGACCGGGATTGATCATCGGTAAAGGAGGTCAGGAAGTTGATAAACTGAAAGAAGAGTTGAAAAAATTGACTAAAAAGGATATTCAGATCAACATCTTTGAAATCAAAAGACCTGAGCTTGATGCAGTATTAGTTGCTGACAGCATTGCTAAGCAAATCGAAAACAGAATCTCTTACAGAAGAGCTGTGAAGATGGCAATCGCTTCTACCATGAGAATGGGGGCTGAAGGTATTAAAGTTCAAATCTCTGGTAGATTAAACGGAGCTGAAATGGCAAGATCTGAGTCTTTTAAAGACGGAAGAATTCCATTATCAACTTTTAGAGCAGATATTGATTACCATATCGGTGAAGCATTGACTCAATACGGTAAGTTGGGAGTTAAAGTTTGGATCATGAAAGGGGAAGTTTATGGTAAAAGAGAACTTTCTCCACTAGTGGGACAACAAAAGAAAGGACCTTCAGGAGGTGGAAACAGAGGAGATAGAGAAAACAGAAGACCTTCAAGAGATAAAAAAAATAATTAATTAGAAGTTAGAAGATAGGAATTAGAAATTAGATCTTCCGTTACAAGAACTGATTTAAATTTTATCTAACATCTAACATCTAACATCTAACATCTTATTAAATTATGTTACAACCAAAAAGAACCAAATTCCGTAGAGTTCATAAGATGAAAATGAAGGGGAATGCCCAAAGAGGTAATCAACTTGCTTATGGAACTTTCGGAATCAAAGCAACAGAAGGTGCTTGGATCACTGCAAGACAAATTGAAGCTGCGCGTATCGCTGCGACAAGATATATGAAGAGAGAAGGTCAGCTATGGATCAAAATCTTCCCGGATAAGCCAATTACTAAAAAACCTGCGGAAGTACGTATGGGTAAAGGTAAAGGTGCTGTGGAATATTGGGTAGCTGTAGTAAAACCTGGTAAAATTATGTTTGAAGTAGGCGGAGTACCTTACGAGGTAGCGAAAGAAGCTCTTAGACTTGCTGCACAAAAATTACCTGTAGTGACCAAATTTGTAGTTGCTAACGATTTTGTTAAACCTCTTTAATCTCTGAATACAATGAAAAAAGCTGAAATTAAAAATCTAAGCGCGGGAGATCTTCAAAATAAACTGGCTGAAGCTAAAGCTGAATTCACAAAAATGAAATTGGCTCATAAAATCAGCCCGCTTGAGAACCCGATTCAAATCAGAGATTTGAGAAAAACAATCGCAAGATTAAACACTGAGTTAACTAACAAACAATAATTTCATTTTACAATGGATAGAAATTTAAGAAAAGAAAGAATCGGAGTGGTTTCCAGCAATAAAATGGAAAAAACTATTGTTGTTAGCGAAACTACGAGAGTAAAACACCCGATGTACGGTAAATTCGTTTTGAAAACGAAAAAGTATACTGCACACGACGAAAACAACGAATGCGCAGAAGGAGATACAGTTTTGATCCAGGAAACTAGACCTTTGAGCAAGAACAAAAGATGGAGATTAGTAAGAATCATTGAAAAAGCTAAGTAATAATGTTACAAACAGAATCAAGATTAAAAGTTGCTGATAACACAGGTGCTAAAGAAGTATTAGTTATCAGAGTTCTGGGAGGAACCAGAAGAAGATATGCTTCAGTTGGTGATAAAATCGTTGTTACTATCAAAGATTCTACACCATCAGGAAACGCTAAAAAAGGTCAGGTATCTAAAGCTGTAGTAGTAAGAACTAAAAAAGCAGTAAGAAGAAAAGATGGTTCGTACATCAAATTCGAAGACAATGCTTGTGTATTGCTAAACGCAGCGGGAGAAATGAGAGGAACTCGTGTTTTCGGACCGGTTGCCCGTGAGTTGAGAGACAAAGAATATATGAAAATCATTTCATTAGCTCCTGAAGTACTTTAATATTTAAAATTTTAAAAAAATGTCAAAGTTAAAAATAAAAAGAGGAGATAACGTAATCATTACCACTGGTAAGAAAGAGATCAAGGGTAAAACTGGTGAAGTTATTGAAGTGATCAAAAAAGAAGGAAGAGACCCTAGAGTTATCGTTGCAGGACTTAACATTGTTAAAAAACACGTTAAGCCTTCAGCTTCTAACCCTCAAGGAGGAATCACTGAGAAAGAAGCTTCTATTCATATCTCAAACGTAGCTTTAGTTGGTAAAGACGGAAAAGCTATCAAAGTAGGTTACAAAATCGAAGGAGATAAGAAAGTAAGAATCAACAAAAAAACGGGTGAAACTTTATAATTTTAAATAACAGATGGAATATATAGCAAGACCCAAAAAAGCATATAAAGAAACGATTGTTCCTGCAATGATGGAAGAATTCGGATACAAATCAGTAATGCAGGTGCCAAAACTTGAGAAAATTATTTTATCTCAAGGTCTAGGTGATGCTACTGCTGATAAAAAGATCATTGATTATGCTGTTGAAGAATTGACGAATATCACCGGTCAGAAGGCTGTTGGTACAATCTCTAAGAAAGATGAAGCTGCTTTCAAATTAAGAAAAGGGATGCCTGTAGGTGCTAAAGTTACTCTTAGAGCTGATAAAATGTATGAGTTCTTAGACAGATTGACTTCTTCTGCTTTGCCACGAATCAGAGATTTCTCTGGAATCAAAGCTGAAGGTTTCGATGGTAGAGGTAACTATAACTTAGGTATTACTGAGCAGATTATCTTCCCTGAAATCGTAATTGATAAAGTAAAGAAAATCCAAGGGATGGACATTACTTTTGTTACAACTGCGAAGACAGATAAAGAAGCTAAAGCATTATTAACTCACTTCGGTTTACCATTCAAAAAGAACTAAGAAATGGCTAAAGAATCAATGAAAGCGCGTGAGCGCAAAAGAGAAGCTACTGTAGCTAAATACGCTGAAAAAAGAAAAGCTTTGAAAGAAGCGGGTGACTATGAAGCTCTTCAGAAGTTACCTAAAAATGCTTCTCCTGTAAGATTACACAACAGATGTAAATTAACAGGAAGACCAAGAGGATATATGAGAACGTTTGGAATTTCCAGAGTAACATTCAGAGAAATGGCAAACAACGGTCTTATCCCGGGTGTTAAAAAAGCCAGTTGGTAATAATTACTAATTAAAAATCGGGGCAATTAAGTTGTCTGGATACTAAAGAATAAAAATATCAGACCTAAGTTTTCTGAAGTCTGATATTTTATCTTCAAGTCCTTTCAATACTGATTGTCTTTAACCAATAATTTAAAATAGAAAAATGGTAACAGATCCAATTTCAGATTTCCTAACAAGAGTAAGGAACGCACAAAGCGCAGGCCACAAAGTGGTGGAAATTCCTGCATCGAAAATCAAAAAGGAGATTACTAAGATCTTATTTGATCAGGGGTATATCTTAAACTACAAGTTTGAGGATAACGCCGTTCAGGGAACGATCAAAATCGCTTTAAAGTACGACAAGCAAACCAACAAACCGGCTATCAAGTCTATTCAAAGAGCTTCTAGACCAGGTTTGAGACAGTACAAAGGTTCTGCGGAACTTCCAAGAGTACTAAACGGTTTGGGTATTTCTATCATCTCTACTTCTAAAGGAGTAATGACTGACAAGAAAGCTAGAGAAGAAAAAGTAGGCGGTGAAGTAATCTGCTATGTTTATTAATTTTTAATCAAAGGAAAATGTCAAGAATTGGTAAAGCAATTATAACAGTTCCTGCTGGTGTTACCATCACTGAGAAAGAAGGTGTAGTAACGGTAAAAGGTCCTAAAGGAGAACTTTCTCAGGAGCTTACAGAAGGAATTACTTTAGAGCAGAAAGATGGAGAACTTACAGTAAACAGACCATCTGATGCTAAACAACACAGAGCGCTTCACGGTTTGTACCGCGCGTTAATCAACAATATGGTTGTTGGTGTATCTGAAGGTTTCGAAAAGAAACTAGAATTAGTGGGAGTAGGTTACAGAGCTTCTCACTCAGGTCAAAAACTTGAGTTGGCTTTAGGTTTCTCTCACGGTATCGTATTAGAACTTCCAAACGAAGTGAAAGTTGATACATTGACTGAAAAAGGTAAAAACCCAATTATTACTTTAACGTCTTACGATAAGCAACTTCTTGGAATGGTGGCTGCAAAGATCCGTTCATTCAGAAAGCCTGAGCCGTACAAAGGAAAAGGTGTGAGATTCGTTGGTGAAAATGTTAGACGTAAAGCTGGTAAATCTGCTTAATAAAATTTAAGAAAATGGCACTAAGTAAGTTAGAAAAAAGAATAAGAATAAAAAGAAGAGTAAGAGGAAAAATCTCAGGATCTTCTGAATTGCCAAGATTATCTGTATATAAAAGTAATAAAGAAATTTACGCTCAGTTAATCAACGATAAAGACGGTAAAACTTTAGTTTCTGCTTCTTCAAGAGAGAAAGGAGTAGATGCTAACGGAACAAAAACTGAAGTTTCTGCGGCTGTAGGAAAGGCAATTGCTGCTAAAGCTCTTGCTGCAGGAATTGAAAATATTGTATTTGATAGAAACGGATTCGTTTACCACGGTAGAGTGAAAGCTCTTGCTGACGGTGCGAGAGAAGGTGGACTTAAATTCTAATCATTAAATTTCGGAAATATGTTAGGACTAGATAATATAGAAAGAGTAAAACCGGGAGGATTAGAACTTAAAGATCGTCTCGTAGCTGTTAATAGAGTAACAAAAGTAACTAAAGGAGGTAGAGCTTTCGGTTTTTCTGCTATCGTTGTGGTAGGAGATGAAGCGGGAACTATCGGTTTTGGTTTAGGAAAATCTAAGGAAGTTGCTTCTGCTATTGCTAAGGCGGTAGAAGATGCTAAGAAAAACTTAGTAAAAGTTCCTGTAATGAATCACACGATTCCTCACCAGACTACTGCTAGATACGGTGGTGCAGATATCTTCTTGAGACCTGCTTCTCACGGTACAGGGCTTATCGCCGGTGGTGCGGTAAGAGCAGTACTAGAATCTGCTGGTATTCACGATATCCTTTCAAAATCTAAAGGATCTTCAAACCCTCACAATGTGGTAAAAGCAACTTTCAAAGCGTTGTTAGACATCAGAAGACCAGAAGAAATCGCAAGAATGAGAGGAGTTTCTCTAACTAAAGTGTTTAACGGTTAATAATTAAAACAATGGCAACAATTAAAGTAAAACAAGTAAGAAGCGCTATTGGTAGAACAAAAACCCAAAAGAGAACGCTTGAAGCATTAGGATTTAAGAAACTTCACCAAGTTGTAGAACACGAAGCTACTCCTTCTATCTTAGGAATGATAGCTGCAGTTAGTCACTTACTTGAAGTTCAAAAATAATTTTTAAAATAATTTTAAAATGAATTTAAACAACATAAAGCCAGCTGCAGGATCTACTTTTAATTCAAAAAGAATTGGTAGAGGACAAGGTAGCGGAAAAGGCGGTACTTCTACGAAAGGTCACAAAGGTCAGAAATCAAGAGCTGGTTATTCTCAAAAGATCGGTTTTGAAGGTGGTCAGATGCCTTTGCAGAGAAGACTACCTAAATTTGGTTTCAAAAACGTAAACAGAAAAGAGTTCAGAGCAATTAATCTAGACAGTATCCAGACTTTAATCGAGAATAAATCTATTACCGGAGATATTACAAAAGAAGTTTTGGTACAAAATGGATTAGCTTCTAAAAATGAATTGGTGAAAATTATGGGGAGAGGAGAATGGAAATCTGCGGTTTCAATTTCTGCTGACAAATTCACTAAATCTGCTGAAGAATTGATTTCTAAAGCAGGTGGAAAAGCAATTACCTTATAATAATTACTAATGAAAGAATTTATACAAACCCTCAAAAATATTTGGAGCCTTAAGGAACTTAGAGATAAAATTCTATTTACTTTAGGTATTATCCTTGTGTATAGATTCGCATCTTTTATCTCTCTTCCTGCGATTAACCTTGCAGAGGTGGGAGATCTCTTAGAGCATTATAAAAGTCAGGGCGGTAACAAGCAAGGAGCAGGTCTCCTTGGCTTGCTTTCGTCGTTTACAGGAGGGGCATTCAGTCATGCTTCTGTAATGGCGTTAGGAATTATGCCTTACATTTCTGCTTCTATTATTGTTCAGTTGATGGGGATGGCAATTCCTTATCTTCAGAAACTTCAAAAAGACGGAGAATCAGGAAGAAATACTCTTAATCAGATTACCAGATGGTTAACTATTGGTGTTTGTCTTGTACAGGCGCCTTCATATCTTGGGTCTATTACAGGGTTATTTTTACCTTATGCTCAGTTCCAGTCTGCTTATCTTATTGATCCGAACTCAGTAATGTTTTGGTTACCGAGTATTGTAATTTTGGTTGCAGGATCAGTATTTGCAATGTGGTTAGGTGAAAAAATTACAGACAAAGGTATCGGTAACGGCATTTCTATCCTTATCATGGTGGGAATTTTGTCTAGATTACCAGAAGCATTTGTACAGGAGGTTGCAGTACAAAACGGAAAAGGAGGACTAGGTTCTATCATGATTCTTGTTGAAGTTATATTCTGGATGTTGGTGGTTCTTTTAGCAGTAGTATTATCTGTTGCCGTAAGAAAAATACCTATTCAGTATGTGAGCAGAGCTCAGGCAAGAGGAGGTGTAAACAGAAATCTTATGCAGGGCGCAAGACAGTGGATTCCATTAAAAGTAAATGCTGCCGGTGTAATGCCGATTATCTTTGCTCAGGCATTGATGTTCGTACCTGGCTTATTGACTAAGTTTGACGAATCAAATACTTTTCTTGCCGGTTTCAAAAATGTATTCAGCTGGCAATACAATGTATTGTTTGCTTTATTAATTATTATCTTCTCATTTTTCTATACCGCAATTACAATTCCGGTAAACCAGATGGCCGATGATCTTAAGAGAAATGGTGGTTTGGTTCCTAAAGTAAGACCTGGTAAAGAGACTGCAGATTACCTTGATGATATTTTATCAAAAATTACCTTGCCAGGTGCAATATTTTTATCTATCTTTGCAGTCCTTCCGGCAATAGTGCATGGAAGTCTTGTTCAGACAGATGCGTTTGCCCTGTTTTTCGGGGGTACATCGTTGCTAATTATGGTTGGAGTAGTACTTGATACTGTTCAACAGATTAACACTTATCTGCTGAATCATCATTATGATGGCTTAATGCAGTCAAAATTATCAAGATCGACTGGATATTAATTTATGGCAAAACAAAAACATATTGAGCAGGATGGCGTAATAACGGAAGCTCTTTCCAACGCCCAGTTTCGTGTAGAGTTGGAGAATGGGCATGTGCTTATTGCTCATATTTCCGGTAAAATGCGTATGCATTACATCAAGCTGTTACCTGGAGATAAGGTAAAATTAGAAATGTCTCCTTATGATCTTTCAAAGGGGAGAATCACATTTAGATACTAAAAAACAAATGCCAAATGGATTCTGAGGTTTCCATTTGGCTATTGTTGAAAAATAAATACTAAATTAAAATCTTTGGATTTTTATCATTAGTAAAAAATAAATACTATCAAATGAAAGTTAGAGCATCAATTAAAAAAAGAAGTGCTGATTGCAAAATCGTACGCAGAAAAGGCGTTCTGTTTGTAATCAACAAGAAAAACCCAAAATTTAAACAAAGACAAGGCTAAAATTAAATTATGGCGAGAATTTCAGGTATTGATTTACCAAAAAACAAAAGAGGCGTTATCGGTTTAACTTACATCTACGGAATCGGAAGAAGCACTTCTTCAGAAATCCTTAAAGCTGCCGGTATCAGCGAAGACAAGAAAGTCAACGAATGGAATGACGATGAATTGGCTGCCATCAGAAACTATATCTCCGAAAACATTAAAGTAGAAGGAGAATTGAGATCTGAAGTGCAATTGAACATCAAGCGATTGATGGACATAGGATGCCAACGAGGAATACGTCACAGACTAGGATTACCTTTAAGAGGCCAGAGAACGAAAAACAACTCTAGAACCCGTAAAGGAAAGAGAAAAACAGTTGCTAACAAGAAAAAGGCAAGTAAATAATCGTTAGGAATTATGGCAAAACAAACTAAAGTAGTTAAAAAAAGAAAAGTAAAAGTTGAAGCTATTGGTGAAGCGCACATTCAGGCTTCTTTCAATAACATCATCATTTCTTTAACAAATAAAAACGGAGAGGTTATCTCTTGGGCTTCTGCCGGTAAAATGGGTTTCAGAGGTTCTAAAAAGAATACTCCATTTGCTGCTCAAATGGCAGCTGAAAATTGCTCTGCTGTTGCTCACGAAGCTGGTCTTAGAAGAGTAAAGGTGTATGTGAAAGGTCCTGGTGCAGGTAGAGAATCTGCAATCAGAACTATCCACAATTCAGGAATTGAAGTCAGCGAAATCATTGATGTGACTCCTATGCCGCACAATGGTTGTAGACCACCAAAAAGAAGAAGAGTTTAATTTTTAGAATTTACCCATTATGGCAAGATATATTGGACCTAAAACTAAGATTGCTAGAAAGTTTGGTGCTGCAATCTACGGAGATGACAAAAACTTCGAAAAAAGAAAAAACCAACCGCCAGGACAACATGGTCCTAACAAAAGAAGAGGTGCTAAGAAATCAGAATATGCAATTCAGTTAGCTGAAAAACAAAAAGCTAAATATACTTACGGTATTTTAGAAAGACAGTTTGCTAATCTTTTTGAAAAAGCACACAGAAGTAAAGGTGTAACCGGTGAAGTTCTTTTGCAGCTTTGCGAGTCTAGATTAGACAACGTGGTTTACAGATTAGGTTTTGCTAAAACAAGAGCGGGAGCAAGACAATTGGTTTCTCACAGACACATTACTGTGAACGGTGAAATTCTGAACATTCCGTCTTATTTAGTAAAAGCTGGTGATGTAATCGCAGTAAGAGAAAAATCTAAATCTTTGGAAGTTGTTGCTGATGCATTAGCTTCTAAAGCAAACTACGAGTGGTTACAATTCAACGACGAGAAGAAAGAAGGTACTTTCATTTCTGCTCCGGACAGAATCCAGATTCCGGAGGACATCAAAGAACAGTTGATCGTCGAACTTTACTCTAAATAATTTTTTAATCAAATTTTTGCTCAACCCAACAATATGGCAATTTTACAATTCATAAAACCCGATAAAGTAATCCTACTTAACTCTGATGAATTTAAAGGTCAATTCGAATTCAGACCTCTAGAACCAGGTTTCGGGCTTACAATCGGTAATGCTTTGAGAAGAGTGTTGCTTTCTTCTCTGGAAGGATACGCTATTTCATCTATCAAAATAGAAGGTGTAGAGCACGAATTTTCAACTATCCCGGGAGTAATTGAAGATGTTACCGAAATTATTCTTAACCTTAAGCAGGTAAGACTTAAAGCTACAGCAGAAAACCAGGCTTCTGAGCAGGTTGTTGCTAAAGTTTCAGGGAAAACTGCTGTTACTGCTGGAGATTTAGGACAATCAATCAACGGATTTGAAATCTTGAATCCGGATTTATTGATCTGCAACCTGAATTCTGATGTTACTTTTGAAATTACGTTCAACATAGAAAAGGGAAGAGGATATGTTCCTTCTGAACAAAACAAGTCAAACAACGCTCCTATGGGAACTATTGCTATTGACTCTATCTTTACGCCGATCAAAAAAGTACAGTATAGTATTGAAAATTACCGTGTAGAGCAAAAAACAGACTACGAAAAACTAGTATTAGATATAGAAACTGATGGATCAATAAGTCCTCAGAATGCTTTAACTGAAGCTTCAAAGATATTAATTTATCACTTCATGCTTTTCTCTGATGAGAGAATCACGTTGGAAACTGAAGCCGTAAAAGCATCTATTCAATATGACGAAGAAACCCTTCATACAAGACAGCTTCTTAAGTCCAAATTAGCAGATATGGATCTTTCCGTAAGAGCCCTTAACTGTCTAAAGGCGGCTGAAGTAGAAACTCTTGGTGAGCTTGTTTCTTACAGTAAGTCTGATTTGATGAAATTCAGAAATTTTGGTAAAAAATCTTTGACAGAACTAGAAGAATTGGTGCATTCAAAAGGTCTTAACTTCGGTTTTGACGTTGCAAAATATAAATTAGACGCTGATAAATAATTAATAATGAGACACGGTAAAAAATTCAATCACTTAGGAAGAACGGCTTCTCACAGAAGTGCTTTGCTTTCTAATATGGCTTGTTCTCTAATTGAGCATAAAAGAATCAACACTACTGTTGCTAAAGCTAAAGCTTTAAGAGTATATGTTGAGCCTCTGTTAACTAAAGCAAAAGAAGATACTACTCACAACAGAAGAATTGTTTTTTCATATCTTCAAAATAAAGAAGCGGTTACTGAGTTATTCAGAACTGTAGCTCCGAAAATCGCTGAGAGAAACGGTGGTTATACGAGAATCATCAAGACTGGTTTCAGACCGGGTGATGCTGCAGATACTGCTTTAATTGAGTTAGTTGACTTCAATGAGCTTTACAATCCTAATGCTGAAGAGAAGAAAACTACTAGAAGAAGCAGAAGATCTACAACAGCTGCTAAAAAAGAAGCTGTAGTTGCTGAAGCTCCTGTAGTAGAAGAGAAAGTAGAAGAGCCAAAGGCAGAAGCTACTAATTCTACAGAAGAGAAAACTGAAGAATAATCAATTCTTACAGATAATAAAAAAAACCGTTCAGATTACTGAGCGGTTTTTTTTATTATATTTTTGTCTTTACCAGTTCAATAATGTTACTGCCTTGGTGAAGAATTAAGCTGTCTCCTTTTACCAAAGCTTTCATATCATCTTTCTCATAGATAGTTTCACTAGGTTTTGCTTCGGTTTTTTTAAGAATAAATGTTTTGTTGTTGCTTTTTATAGATACGTTTCGATCTGCAGGATCATAATTGAAAACCACTTTTACCAGAGTTCCGTCGGTTGCTCTGTAAACATAATCTGTTTTAATAGATTTATTTCCGTCTACATCTACGTTGTATGATATAGTAGAATCAGGCTTACCATTATCAGCGAGAATTATCTCCTGATCGCTTTTAATAATTCCTTTATTGCCTTCTTTTTTACAGCTAGCTAATGTAACACTGATAATACAGGCAATAGCCAATTGATGTATTTTCATAAATTAGAATTTTTTAAATTTTATTTTGCAGGATTTCAGAGGTATCAAATTCATTAAGAAATTTATATTAATAAGAATTTGTTTCTGAAAAATTTCTTAAATTTAATAAAAACAAAAAACAAACCATTAAAACGATAATTAAAATTAACAATTACCCGAAGGTGTAATTGACTTTTCTCCTTTTTCTGCTGAAATTTGTTCTAAAGAAATCCGTAAACATGAGTAGTATTTCCATAGCCATAGTAGAAGACGAAAAAAACTACAACAATGCGTTGAAGAAAGTTATCAATTATCAGGATGACATGATGGTTGTTGCTCAGTTCTTTGATGGCAAAACAGCCTTACATGAATTATCCGGTGTTTCTCCTGATGTTGTGATGATGGATATTCAGCTTCAGGATATGTTAGGGGTTGATGTGATTTCTAAAATAAAAAAAGAACTTCCAAATACTCAATTTATCATGTGTACCAGCTTTGAAGATGATGAAAAGGTTTTCAGCTCGTTAAAAGCCGGAGCAATGGGTTATCTTGTAAAAGGCGAAAGCATGGACAAAATCCTAACATCTATCAGGGACGTGTATCACGGTGGTGCACCTATGAGTTTTTCCATTGCGAGAAAAGTTCTGAACCATTTTCAACGAAAACATTCAGAAGTACAGGAATGGGACGAGCTTACGGAAAGAGAGAAAGAAGTGTTGGAACTTCTAGCTGAAGGTTTACTGTACAAAGAAATTGCCGATAAAAAATTTATCAGTATTGATACCGTGAAAAAACATGTAGGAAATATTTACAGAAAACTCCACGTAACCAACAAAGTGGAGGCTATTAATAAATTTAACCATTTTAAAAACTAAAATCATGAGAAAAAACATTTTATTTTTGTTTACAATCACTCTATCAATAATATTGTTAGATTGCGATCAGAAAAAAACGAGTCAAGCAGATAATGATAACTGTGAAAATTTAAAAAAAGCGTATAGACTTATAAAAGAAGGAAAACAGAATTCGGAAAAATTCAATAAGGTTTTAAAGAATATTAAAGATTTAAGCGCACTCGAAATTGATATTGAAGATCCTATAACAGATGATCAGCGTTCAAGAGGACAAATTGCATATTCAACTTTTTCCAACAGATTAACAAAGAATCTAGAAATTGATTATCAGGTTTTTAAAGATTTAATAAATCAAAATTCGCATTTGTCATTGGTAAGAATCCAGTATGTTTACCTTTCAGAATCCACATTACAAAGCCTTGTAAAGGATATTTCCGATGAAAATGAAAAAAAGTCAGTAATTGATAGTCTAGTTAAATACAAAGATAATCTTTACGCAATTTTAACATTTACTAATGAAAATTCAACCAATATAAAATCATATCTAGTCTTTAATATTCCATCAAAAGCATATTCAATTAATATCAATGAAAAGGATATATATGATGGACTTATACAAAATGTTAGTGTTATTCTTGGTAATCCGGAATATATTGCAAAATCAATAAAGTATAATTCAACAAAAGTTAAAGACTATATTGACAAAATAGATGAATACGTAGCGGTTTGCGACATGTCACCTGTAACAAAACTTAGATTCGATTTTTGCTATGGAGTTAGTAAATCCACAAATGCAAAAAAATCAATATTTACAACATCAATACCGGTGCACTCTGATGGAAAAGAATTAGAAAGTTTTCCTTATTATGACCAAGGCAGTTTAGAACCATAATGCTAATTAAAATATATTATATTGTTTTTTTTATAACTGTTCTAAAATCAATAATAATTTTGAGAAAGAATAATTTTTTTTCTCAAAATTATTTTTTTGTTTTTTTGATTGTCAACTTCTTAATTGATTTTTTTTCCGAACTCAATATTATCAGTTCAAAAGCGATTCAATACAATTATCTCAACTTATTTAATATATTTTTTTTCATAATATTTTATTTTCCATATCTAAAAAACAAAGTTTTACCAATACTTATTTTGGTTTCTACATTATTATGTGTGATATTCACAAGCCATTATTTTTGTTTTGATAAATACAATTTAAATCTTGCAATTCTCTATTGTATAACGAATATTTTTTATTCATTGTACTGGATTAATTTAAAATTAAATAACGTTTCCAAAGTAAGAATTACAAACGAACCACTATTTTGGATTTCCACATCGATCTTGGTATGGAGTTGTTTCTTTCTTTTTAGAATAATTCCTATGTATTTATTAGACGAAGAAGATAAACAATTTTTGAAATTATTAAAAAGTATATTGTTGATAATTAATATCATGGTATATACATTATTTTATGTAGGATTAACAAAATATAAAAACTCAAAAGATGAAATCTCTACCACCTGAAATAAAATTAACTTACATTATAGCCATATTGCTGGTTATGATTTTGGTTATTTTTGTTGTTTTCATTGTAATAACCTACAACCGAAAACAGCTTCTTTATCTAAAAGAGCAGCAACTTAAAGAATCTGAATACCAAAATCAACTCCTCCAAAAAGAACTCGAAAAGCAAAAATCAATTGAAAAAGAAAGGGAAAGAATTTCCCACGATATGCACGATGATCTTGGAGCAGGAATTTCTGCATTAAAACTTCAGGTAGAATTTTTAAAACAAAAGTCAGAAGATAAAAATCTGATTGCTGATATTGATGAACTGCTGAAAACTTCCGAAGAAATGAACCTCTCAATGCGGGAAATGCTTTGGAACCTCCATTCAGGAAACGATAATTTGGGAAGCTTCACAGATTACGCAAAAATGTACGCACAAAACTTTCTGAAAAAATCCGGGATTAATTTGATTATTGAGGAAAGTACCGGGATAGTTTCTGAAACCATTATTTCCACAGAACAGAGGCGAAATTTATTTTTATGTCTGAAAGAGGCTTTAAACAATGCTTATAAACACAGTCAATCCGATCAGATCAAATTGTCATTCATCCAAAAAGACAAAGGATTTATGATGAAAATCTCCGACAACGGAATAGGAATTAACCACGAAACATCAGAAGGAAACGGACTACGAAATATGAAAAGGAGGATGCAGGAACAAAACGGACACTGCGAAGTCATCACGGAAAACGGAACACATCTGTTTTTCAGAATAGATTTGTAACAAATTTTAAATATTGAATACAGACAGCATCATTTTATGGTGCTGTTTTTTGTAGTGAGATTCACCCGTTTGTGTAATGGATTAGTCAAGTTTTAAGTAAGAAATTTGAAACGACAAAACTAATAACCATTTATCAATATTAAAATTAAATTTACCATGAACACAGAAGAATTAATTAAAAAACTGACAGAAGAGTTTGAAGCAGAACTAAAATCTCTTACGAATGAAATTTCAAAAGAAGTCTCTGATATTCAGGATGACAGCGAAGTTTTAGAAGATAATGAATCATTATTTAGAATCAATAATGGAAAATATCAGTATAATTTTGAGTGGAAAAAAGTAATCTTTGATTTGCCTATTCCCCAATTTACAATGAAAAATCAAAAATTTTCCTTTGATATTCCGGTAGTGACCATGAAACTTAAAGAAATTTGTTTTGATTGGCCTAAAACAAAAATGGTAGATAAAAAAGTAGGTGAAAAGCCAGAGGTAACATGTGGATGGAAAATAACAAAAGTGTTGGTTGGGAAAACTAAAACTTGGCAATGTACTACAAAATGGTCTCCAATCATTATTTCGGTTCCGGAAGTTATTATGGAAAGAAAATGTATGTCGACGAAAATTCCCGAGGTTACCATGAAAACTCAGGAAATTATCTTTAAAATTCCTGAAGTTACGGTGATTCCTAAAAAAATATCATTCAATACTCTGGTTATTACAAATATTAACTATAATGAATCTGAAGAAAATATTGAAAACAGTGATGAAACGATCAAACAGATTCAGAAAAAAATAAATGACGTTACGGTTGGGTATGAAAACAAGATAAAATATATGCAGGTAGATTTGATCAATGAGCAATTTGATAAAACCTTAAGTGGAATTTTAGGTGAGATTGATCCGTTGAAAAAGAATATTGAAAAATCTATTGAAGAATGTAAAGGAACAATCACAGAGCTTAAAAATAATGGAGCTGTAGAACAATTGAAAATAGAAGAAGAGAAACTAAGTAAACTGATTGCAGATCTTCAGAAAATCCTTCAGCCTTACCAGCAAACTCTGGAATTGCTTAATGAAGAGAGAAAAAAAGCTTTAAACGAGATCGGAGAATTTGATCATGTAGCTTAAATAAAACAAAAAATTATGAAAACAGAAAATATTTTTATCATAATTGGTATCATCATCTTCTGTGGAATTATTGGTGGTATTGGCAGCTCACTAAAGGAAATGAAAGATAACGGAGGTCGATTTTTTCTCAGAAATATAGTTTTTGGGATTTTAGCTACCATCACCGTTCCCCTTTTCCTTAACTTAGTTTCCAGTGATATTTTGAAACTCATCTTGGATCCAAAGCAGGCTAATGACAATGACACTCATAATATTAATTATTTCATTTTTTCAGGCTTCTGCGTTATCGTATCTTATTCTTCGATTCAATATTTGAATTTAATTTCCAGCAGAGTAGTACAGAATTTAAAGGAAGACTATGCAAATTTAAAGATTGAAAACAGTAAAATGAAACAAGAAGTGGAAAGAATTAACGATGTACAGAAAACGGTTTTAGTATATGATGAAAATTCTCAGCTTGAAACATTGAAACAGTCTGCTATTGTTGATGACACCGAAATTAAAGAACTTATGAAAACGATTTATAATCCTGAAAAAAAGTTCACACCTTTAGAGAAAGTTTATGATAATATTTCTTCAATTGAAAACGAAAAAATTAAACAAAAGATTGAAGAGCTCAAAGACAGACACCTTGTTAAAGAGATTCAATTAGGAGACGGGGTAAGAGCAGTTGCATTGTCAGAAGGTGTTGAAAGTCTTATTTTGGAAAAATAAATAACTAATGTAGCCCCTTGATTCTCCATTGCTAATTTAAGTATGGAGATTTTTTAATTATTAATGATAAAAAAATATATTAACTAAAATTTAACTCATAAAAACTCATTTAACCCCATTCAAATAATGTTAAAACTCAAAAATTCATTAAATTTGTCTGAACTATAAAAAAACAAACAATGAGTTACATTTCTTACATAGAAGCAAGACAGATTTTGGATTCAAGAGGAAATCCTACAGTGGAAGTTGATGTATTTACAGAAAGTGGTGCGATGGGTCGTGCTGCCGTTCCTTCAGGAGCATCAACGGGAGAGCATGAAGCCGTTGAGCTGCGTGATGGCGGTTCAGAATGGATGGGGAAAGGTGTTTCCAAAGCTGTAGAAAATGTAAGAGAAGTAATTGCACCGGAATTGGTGGGACTTCCTGTGTTTGATCAGAATTTAATTGATCAGATTATGATTGATTTAGACGGAACAAATAATAAAGGAAATATCGGAGCCAATGCAATTCTTGGTGTTTCTCTGGCAGCAGCAAAAGCAGCAGCTACTGAATTGAGAATGCCTTTATATAAATATGTGGGCGGTGTAAATGCTAACACACTTCCTGTTCCAATGATGAATGTAATCAATGGTGGTTCTCATTCGGATGCGCCTATTGCATTTCAGGAGTTTATGGTAATGCCGGTAAAAGCAGAATCTTTCTCTCATGCCCTAAGAAAAGGAACTGAGATTTTTCACAACTTAAAGTCTATTCTTCATTCAAGAGGTTTATCTACGGCTGTGGGGGACGAAGGAGGTTTTGCGCCGACTTTTACAGGAACTGAAGATGCTCTGGACACTTTGCTTCAGGCAATCGAAAAGGCAGGCTATAAACCAGGAGATGATGTAATGATCGCATTAGACTGCGCTGCTTCAGAATTCTATAAGGACGGAATTTATGATTACAGAAAATTCCAGACAGCAGATGCAGCTCAATATTCAAGCAGTGAGCAGGTTTCTTATCTTGCAGAATTGGCAGCAAAATATCCTATCATCTCTATTGAAGACGGAATGCACGAAAATGACTGGGAAGGCTGGAAAATGCTTACCGACAAAATCGGAGACAGAGTACAGTTGGTAGGCGACGATTTATTTGTGACAAATGTAGAAAGACTGGCAAGAGGAGTGAAAGAAGGAATTGCCAATTCAATTTTGGTAAAAGTAAATCAGATTGGTTCTCTTTCTGAAACAATGGCAGCGGTGCAAATGGCGCAGCATAATAAATTTACTTCTGTTATGTCTCACAGATCAGGGGAAACAGAAGACTCAACAATTGCTGATCTTGCAGTAGCGATGAACTGCGGTCAGATCAAAACCGGATCTGCTTCAAGATCAGACAGAATGGCAAAATACAACCAATTGCTCAGAATTGAAGAAGCTCTTGGCGAAACAGCTGTTTTCCCGGGCTTAGATGCTTTCAAAATCAAAAGATAATTCATTGAATTTATAAATAACGGCAAGCGATTTTTTTTGTTTGCCGTATTTTATAATAAGTAGTATATTTAAAGAAAAATAAATTATATAATGTCAGACAACAAAGTTATATTAAATTACGACGGTAATTCTTATGAATATCCAATCGTGGATAGTACAATCGGAGACAGAGGAATAGATATTTCAAAACTAAGAGATCAGACAGGTCTTATTACCTTAGATTTAGGGTACAAAAACACAGGTGCTACATTAAGTGATATTACCTATCTTGATGGGGACAAAGGAGAATTGTTCTACAGAGGATATCCTATTGAGCAGATTGCTGAAAAATCTAACTTTACGGAAGTAATGTATCTTTTGCTTCATGGAGAGTTGCCTACAACAGACCAGTTTGACAATTTCAACGGAAATATTAAAAAATATAATTTTGTGGCTGAGGAAATGAAGAAAATCATTGATGCTTTTCCTCGTTCTGCTCATCCAATGGGAGTTTTATCTTCCCTTACTTCAGCATTAACTGCATTTAATCCTAAAGCAGTCAATGTAAATTCTAAAGAAGAGATGGATCATGCAGCTGAATTGATGATTGCTAAATTCTCTCATCTTTGTGCATGGACTTACAGAAAAACTCAGGGATTACCATTAAACCACGGAGACAACAGTTTAAATTATGTAGAAAATTTCTACAAAATGACTTTCAGAATGCCTAATCAGGAATTTGAAATTGATCCGGTTGTGGTGGATGCTTTAGATAAATTATTAATCCTTCATGCTGATCATGAGCAAAACTGTTCTACATCTACTGTAAGAATGGTAGGTTCTGCTCATACCGGACTTTTTGCTTCTGTTTCTGCGGGGGTTTCTGCACTTTGGGGACCACTTCATGGCGGTGCAAACCAGGCAGTAATCGAAATGCTTGAGCTGATCGAAAAAGATGGTGGAGATGTAAACAAATGGGTAGAGAAAGCTAAAGATAAAAATGACAGTTTCCGTTTGATGGGATTCGGTCACAGAGTATACAAAAATTTCGATCCAAGAGCAAAAATTATCAAAAAAGCTGCTGATGATATTCTTAATGCATTAGGAATTCAGGATAAAGCTCTTGATATTGCAATGCAGCTGGAGAAAGTAGCTTTGGAAGACGAATACTTCGTAGAAAGAAAACTTTATCCGAATGTAGATTTCTATTCAGGAATTATTTACAGAGCTTTAGGTATTCCTACAGAAATGTTTACCGTAATGTTTGCATTAGGAAGACTTCCGGGATGGATTTCTCAATGGAAAGAAATGAGATTAAAAGGCGATCCTATCGGAAGACCAAGACAGGTTTATCAAGGAGCTCAGAAGAGAGATTACATTGATATTACCAACAGATAATATTCTCTTATTTAATCAAAATATAAATCCCAAAGCTGAAAAGTTTTGGGATTTTATTTTATTAAAATTTTTGGGTTAATTAATTAACTTAAGCGTCATATTTATACATTTTGAAGTGATTGATGTATGTTTTTTATTTGTTCTTCTGTTAGATTAATCGAATTACAATAAAAAGATATTGTTCTGCCCTTGCTTCCTTTAATATAGAGACAAAGTTTATATACATTCCTGTTTTTTATAATCTCGAATGATTCCAGCTGGTATTTTGGAAGTTCAACTTTGGGTTTGACTATTCCTTTTTGCCATATATAATAGTGCTTTATAGAAATTACTTCTCCGGAATGCTCATAATCGAAATATTTTAATGCCAGTAAAGTTTTCAGATTATAAAAGAAACAAATACCAAGAAAACCTATTATCCACAAGAAATATCCTTTTTTGTGGCTAATTATTAGACTGTAAAATAGAGAAATGCAAATAAGTACTGAAATTAACAAGACAAAACAAATGATTTTAATTCTGCTTTTTATTATTTTTTTATTGTTTATTTTCATCTTTGTGTGTTTTTGAATGTCTTCTAATTTTTAGGTGAATGTAGTTATAGTGAATATAATTTACCTCTGGTTTTTACAACATAACGATTATACACCAGAGGTAAATACAATAATATTATCAAGGAATCCAAAAAGCCCATTTATTGCCATCATAAACAGCTAGATACTTTGTTGTTCCTTTTACGTATACCATCATTCCGGGGCTGGGTTTTACAATATTAGCAACATCTGTAACTGTAGGAAGAATCATTGCTTTATCAGAGGATTCAAGTACCAGAACGCCATCTGCTGAACTTGTGCTGCTTCCTATAATTGCCTTAGCGTTAGCCTCCTCGGTTATTGTTGGCTGATCCGTGAGCGAAGATGAGATATTTGCTCTTCCGCTTAGAGCTTTCCATTCTGTTCCGTCGTAGAACTTCATTACAGCGGAAGTGGGAACACTTGCATCTAAAAGAATGGTTCCCGGAGCAGGATTTGCTGGTAGTGTTCTCACATATGGCATTATAATTCCTTTATTGTTTGTATTTGCAAATTCCAATAAAACAGATTGTTTTTGATTGGCAGGTGCTGTACCTGTAGCATCTCCAATAATTACCTGAGAAAAGGAAGGAGAAAATTGAATCATTATTATGATTAAAACTAGCTTTCTAAGTGCATTCATATATTTGATTTTTGTATTTTTAAAATTTTATAATTAACCTAACAAGATATACAAACCTGTTAGGTTTTTAACTGAATTTATTGAGGACAAGTTGGAGTTATGAAACATTTCCACGCTGTTCCGTCATAGACTTTAAGACATTTAGCAGTTGTATCAAAAACCATCATTCCTTCTACAGGATTTGTGATGTTCAATAAGTTAACTGTGGTCATTCTAGTAGGTACAAAACCTTTTGAATTAGATTCTAAAACAGTATGGGCAGATTTCCTTATCATTGGCCAGTTTCCATTTTCTGTACCCGCTCTTTTGAGTAATGTAATGCCATGTTTAGTATCAATACCTGTTCCGGTTGTCATCGGATCTTTTAAACAATAGCAGGTTGGGATTCCCTGTACCAATAAACCAGCAAAATGAGGTGTAGAAAACGTCTGTACTACAATTTCATTGCTTCCGGACTGAAAATTCTTATCCAGGAGTACTGATTTTTCGTGACCATTGGCATAACTGAGAGGATCTGTTGTACTAATATTCTGGTCAATCCCATTTACATAGACTCTTACAATTTGGTTATCAGCATAATAATCTAATCTTAGTTTTAATGATGATACTAGTAAAGGATCAGAGATATTGAATGTAAATTTATAGAAATAGGTATTGGGTTGCCCACTTGGAGGCGTTATCACATCTGGTCCGTTGATGTCCATGCCGTTTTGGGTGGCAGAAATCCATTCTGCATTTCCATAAGGACTGGTTGCCCAAGTACTGTTCGGATTTCCGGGAGTAACTACTGCTCTTCCAACCACTACAGCAGGGTAAAATAAAGAATTGGTAATGCTGTTGTAATTAAATGTACTTGTTGCTGGGTTTGCGGTTCCACCGGTAAACTGAGTTACCGTCCAGTTATTATCTAGATTACTTACTGCTTTCTTTCCTGTCGCAGTTGCATTGGTACCGCTGCTGATTAGAGGTACAGTGTCACAGGTTACTGATATAGGAGTCTGGTTGCACACGATTGGGATTATTTCCGCAACTCTTTTTCCGCTATCAGGAATGATCATTCTCAGGTATCTTGCATTCACCGGCGATGCAAATCTGATAGTGCTTGGTGTTCCTTTTGCCTGCAGATGAGATGTTGTATTATAGTTAGGGAATGTACCGGTTGCCACATCTGTAAAGTTTGCATTGTCTGTACTTACCTGTATGTTGTAATTTAAAACTTTGCTTCCGCTTGTGGAAGGGTAATAGGTAAATCCGTTTAATGTATAATTTTTACCATAATCTATGGTGATGTGATTATTGGTGCCACTTGTTTCCCAATAATTAGCTCCCGTTACATCATTATCTGTTACAAACTGAGCACCAGAGCCACTGCTTGCAATAGAAACTACTGAAAAAGAATTGAGCATTGAAGTTTCAGATGTACACGCCGGAGTCACAGGCTGTCCGCAATTGGTACTGTTCAAAGTCACATAGATGTATCTGGTTATACAGTTACTCCAAGTAATCTTGCAAATGTATGTTCCGTTGTAGCTGGCATTGTAATTGGCAATACTGTATATTCTTGTATTGGAGACTACTGCTCCACTTGGATTTTTCCATTCGTAAACCGCATCAGTAAAATTAGGAACGGAAAGATCATAAGAAGCATTATTACAAGGCTGCGCAACATTGGTTACAGATATCGTATTGTTCATTGTTCTTACCTGAACTGTAGAATTTGCAGAACCACCACATCCGTCTGTTAATAAAAGCTCGTACAAAGTATTGGCTGTAAGACCGTTCAAAGTATTGCTTACAGTTGCATTGTTGATAGTAGTCCAGGTGCTGCTTCCCTGCGGTCTGTATTGCAGTGTGAAAGGAGCTACACCATTGATGTCAACATAAGCTGTTCCTGCTGTAAGTGGATTCCCAGAAGCGTCTTCGCAGATAATTCCTACCGCAGATGAAATTGAAGGACCTGTAGAGGAGTTAGTTATAATTACAGTACTTCCGGGAATGTAATAGAACCCTGCACTCGCCGGAATATTGCTACAGTAATCTATTTTCATTCTGGTGTTGTAGGTTCCAGCCGGAATATTGTTGAAATTTCCAGTAAAGCTGGTGGCGACGACAGTTCCGGTGCTGTCTAAAAGTTCGATGGTATTATTGTAAGAGCCGTTATAAATCTTATCTGAAGTTATACTTCCTCCACCAGTACAAAATGAGGTTGCAGTTGAGGTAAGGCTTTGATTAAGGAGGTTTCCTTGATTTGGTGCAACCGTAATATTTCCTGTATATGTATTTCCGCAGGAAGTATATGATATTGTGTAAGTACCAGGTAACATATTCGACCAGCCATAAAATTCTCCTGTAATCCCTGCATTTACTCCAACATTAGATGGTCAGGAAACTATAGTGACTACCGCATTAGCTCTATCAGGCATATATCCTGAAATTTTCACTATAACCTGTGTGGTTCCTGTCTGAGTTACTGGCGGTATTGATGAACATTCGTAAAGTCTGTATTCTTGAACTGAAAAAGACGGTGTTCCTAGAGAGCTTGGGTTTTGTACTGATTTAGTTAGAGTAGCTCCGCAGGAATCGACATATGTAATTGTGTAGTCTCCCAGAGGTAATGCAGGAGAAGTCCAACTACCGGGATGATCATAATTGGGTAAATTGTAGACAATATTATTTGCTGCATCTCTTACGGTAACATTCACTGGGAAAGTCCAATAATATTCCTGTCCGGAAAATGAGGTAATTCTCATAGTTTCAGATGCACCACATCCTTGTGTTCTTACATAGGGTTTGATATTAAGCGTTTCCGGATATTCAGTAGAATTGACATTAATCACCATACTTGAAGAAAGTCCACAAGAGTTCGTTGTTGTTACATGGTAAGTATTTGTAGGGCTTTGATTATATGTAAAAGGTGAGCCGGTGTAAAAACCGTCAAACAGAATTGCTCCAGATGCATTGGTGTCCCTAATAAGTAATTTTACACCGAGTGGTAAGAAAGAAGTGGTAGGAACTATACCGGAAGAGTTTGAGGTATACCATATATCTGCGGTTGATTTTTTGATACCGGTTCCATCATCACAAACTTTTCTTGGTCTGAAATAAAAATTAAAAGCTGGAACTAATGGAGAAAGCGTTCTTGTAAAAGTTTTTGAATTTCCGCAAGCATCTTTTACCCGGATTTGATAGGTTCCAAATTCTGTCACTGAAATCGTATTATTTGTAGAATAATTACTTAGTGCATCCGAATATCCAGGATTATTATTTAAAATCACAGAATATTGGTAAGGAGCATTTCCTCCTGTTACATTATTAATAGTAAATGTTCCTCCTTTTGTAAAATTGGTGCATATATCAGATTGAGTGATGTTGGCATCTGCAATCGGCGTATAGTTGTCTGATACCGTTATGTTGGTGTTTGATGAATATACTATGCTATTGTTTTCTGAGCAGATGGTTCTCACTTCATAGTCGTTTCCCGGCTGTAAATTGTTGAAGGTAAACGGACTGGTAGGATTGACAACAGACTGTTGTATACTACCTCCTTTAAAGAGTTGTATTGTGGTGTTTGCAGCATTGCTAAATGTTGCAGTAATGTTGCCGTTTCCTGCACAAGTATTGGGATTTGTTGTGATAGTTGTGGTTACACTGCTTGATGGTGCACATTGTGCATTAATCTGTTCACTAAAAAAAAGTGAAACAGTCGCCATCAAGATTAATAATTTTTTTTTCATGTATTTATTTTAATAGTTCTTTTACTGTAAGTATATACTACAGTTTTTAATGCTTTTTTTAAGTAATAGAAATAAAAGCAGAAACAAGTCTGCTAAAATGATTGATGATAAATGGAGGAGGACGCACAAAATAAGTGTCTTGCAAATGTCTACACAGGTTTTCTGAAGACTTTATTAGAAGTTTTTTTTTATTTGTGCAGACATTTGATAAGCGGAGTTGCTCATTGTCAGTTTTCGCATATAAAGTTTTACCAGAACTTCCTTGTATAAAATTTTTTTTAGTGTAATAATGTTGGAAAACAGATGATTTATGAAAGGGTGTAACTTTCCATTTTTGTGAATTTACTTTCACTATTTTGGTAACTGATAAATTTGTTTTTGCATTAAATATTTTTCCCTTTTTTACATTAATTTTTTTTTGAATACCTACAGACTTACTCCTTGGTTTTATATGAAAATCAGAATCAGATTGATAGATAAAAACACTGCCTGTTGTATAAATATCTACTGAACTATTTATAATTGTGACAGAATTTTTTTTTTTTAATGAAATATTTCTTTCGAGTGCAGAACCGAAGATGAAAACTGAAAACTGTAAAAAAAACACCATCCAGCAACAGTAATTGTTGAGGTATAAAGAAGTGTTTTTTCTCTTGTTGGTTTTTTTCATCATGGTTTTCTAAACTGTTCTTTTTCTTTTCAGATAAGTTGAGTCAGTTTCTATTTTTATATTTTTTCATCATTTGCGCAAAAAATATTTATTATTTCTAGGTGCGAATAATTATTTTCTTGTCTTATTTTTCGACAACAAAGTTTGTTTTTTTTTGTAAAAAGTTTATTTCCCAAGTACAGCTAAATTTTGAATTAGCTTGTTCTATTGTTGATTTTTCCTTTATGCAAGGTAGTTTCAAAAGGGTGTAAATTTTTGTTTTAACTTATATTTTATAATTTAGCTTATTGCTTTTTTGTTTTATTTTATTCAATTTGTCATTTGTTTGCTGTAAAAAGTATTATATATTTGTGCTCTTAAAAATGTAATAAAATCTTATAAGCCAATTATTTTATATTTGCTTTATTAAATAAATAACGTAACTTACTATTCTCCATCAGGAATCTGGTACATTCTAAAATATATAGGGAGAAGAACAGAAGTAACGGTCACCTTTTTGCGTGGACTACTCTTGTTGTTTCCCTATGGTTTACCAGAACCTCCTGATGCATTCGAGAGTTAGTTCACGTTTTGTTTTAAAACACAAATAATTATGGAGATTAATGAGTTTAAAGCAATAAAAAAGGAGTTTAGCCGCTATTTTTTTTACTCTGTATTGTTTATCATGGCATTTAATGCAATTGTCAGTGCATTTGCAGATTATATGGAATATAAACTTTATGTAGTTCCTGTATGGTTTTTTGTCGCATTATTTTTATTAGTTGCCTACACAGGTTTTCTTCTTCATAAAGGACGATACAATTTTAAGGTTGTATATAGTGCGGTAATTATTTTATTATTCATATTATTTACATATCTTGGTCTTTTACTCTGTAATATTTCTGAAACTGTTTATATTTACTATTTTCCTGTCACAGCACTTTTTTTAATGCTTTATTCTTTCAAAAAATCTGTTTTCTTTGCTGTCTTTCTCCTTATTCTTTGTTTTTTTATGCAGAAAATTGCTAATTACTTTGGGATTGCTTTGGATGAGAATGAATATATGAAGCATGAAGCGGCTTTAAAAATGCAGGAATATATGACGGTTCTAATTTCTGTATTTTACACTTTTTTTATCATTTACTACATGATAAAGTTTATAGAAATAAAAAACAGATTACAATCAAGCCGACTTACTCTGGAAAATAAATTAGAAACAAATAAAGATGAATTAACTCTAGTTTCTTTACAAAGTGATCATGTACTTCAGGAGCAGGATGATAAGCTTGATGATTTATACAGAAAAGCTATTAATATTCTTGAAGAAAAAAAGGTTTATCAAAATCCAGCTTTTGGAATAAAGCAACTTGCAGATTTATTAGATTCCAACACAACTTATGTT
>VFQP010000673.1_pt1 | contig 58275 bp, 90 predicted proteins | sample 3512351 | NCBI WGS metagenome assembly VFQP01 (sample SAMN10412372, study PRJNA504923) | tailings metagenome | isolation source: Relicate 1 Philex TSF1 revegetated site | place: Philippines: Tuba, Benguet | collected 2017-08-29 | reverse complement strand
CACACACACACACACACACACACACACACACACACACACACACACACACACACACGACCCCCCCCCACTCTCCCCCCTCCCCCCTCCCCACACAGTCCATCAGCAACACCATCACCAACAACGTCAAGCAAATCATCAACGATGAAGCCCGCGCATTCGATCCCATACGCGCGCGACGTGATCGAGGCAAAGCCGAAGCAATCCGAGATGCCATGCCGCGGGATGCCTTTGCCACCAAACCCCAACGCACTGCCCCTGTGCTACGCCGGGAAGATTTTATACCCTCTTCTTCTTCATCGAGTGGTGGATCACGGTCTGGTGGTAGTGGGAGTAGTAGTAGTACTCCTGGTGGGAGTGTGTTTGGGGACGCTCCCAGCTGGTCGAGTGGTGGGGGTGTGGGGTGGACGGCCACGAGTGGTGGTGCACTTGCTGCAACCACCACATCAAGTGGCGATATATCACCGGTATGGTGTGACTGTGGTGGGGTGTAGAATAATACACAATACAATACACACATGCATGGACATGGGTGGGTACAAGGTTGTTTGCGTGCAGGGATGATTGTTGCATGCGAGTGTGCGATGTATTGTGCACACGAGTGTGCACTGTATCATACCATGTACCACCAACACACACCACACCCCACACCAACCCCCACACAGACTGCTGATGAAATCATGCGACGCTTCAAATCACGTCTCAATGAGGTCCGCACAAAACTTGACCAGGTATATGACACCGATGTGACCGGCAGCAGGGGGGCCACCACCAATGCATGGCGGGACCTGGCCACCTCCACAGAGAGGGGGGGCCCTCGAGATAGGGATGGGGGTCCCAGTTTATTTTTCGGTGGGGTGTTGGAGCGCGACGCAGGGAGCAGGGATGGTCGAAAGGAGGGGGGGAGGCGGGAGGATAGTGGTCGGGGTGAGCGGGATGATGGGAAAAAGGGGGGGAAACGAGAGGGGGAGGAGAGGAAAAGGGAGGAGCGGAGGGAGGAGCGGAGGGAGGAGGCTCCACCTGGGGAACCATGGAACAGGGTAGGTGGTTTTTTTTCTTCATATATATGTATTAGTGTGTTGTTTGTGTGTGTGTGGTGTGTGTGTGTGGTGTGTGTGTGTGGTGTGAAATTCATCACAATAAAAAGGGTTGTATGTATATGAGGGTATTGAAGTTGCCTTTACCACCACCCCCATCCTCACCATTCCATCACCAACACACCACCGCACCCCACCCCACCACCCACTACACAGCCTGCCGCCAAGCCATCTTCCCGCCGCGACACAGACAACGACCTTGACCGCCTTCGCGACTGGGACTCTGCTCTCCGATGGGCAGATGACAGCCGCCGAGATGAACCCCGTCAACGTGACGACCCCCGTCGCCAGCGCGACATGGAAGAAGATGAACGGGACGCGCGTCGCCGTCAGAGAGATGAGGAGCAGCAGAGGAGGATCAAGGAGGAGCGGGAGAGGTTGAGGGCGTTGGAGAGGGAGGCAGAGAGGGACACTGAGGCACTTGAGAATGCGAGGAGGAGGGCGAGGAGGAGTAAGGAGGAGGAAGAGGAGGGGGCAGATGCTATTGGTATGGATGGGGTGGTGGGGTGGTAAAGAAGGGGGGGGGGGGATGATGTGGTATGTGTGGATGCAGATATACACACTCCCAACCAAGCCACACACACATGGTCAAACACCACACACATGGTCAAACACACATGTATACAAACATCACACACAGCGAGGGAAATTGAGGAGGCAGAGAAAAGAGCAGCAGCAGTGGCGGCAGCACTGGATGCATGGGAACGACGCAAAGCCGCTGACAAGGTGTGTTTGTTGTTTATGGTGTGTATGTATGTGGTGTTTGTATATATGTGGTGTGTGTGTGTGTATTTTTGGTTGTGTATGTATGTGTGGTGTGTATGTATATATGTGGTGTGTGTGTGTATATGCGGTGTGTGTGTGTATGGTGTGTGTATAATGTATGGTGGGTATATATATGGTGGGTATATACGTGCACTGAGCAACAACAATCTCACGCTCCACACATTTCGGTGCCAAAACACCCTGTCGTACACCCCCCCATACAAGCCAGCATCTTCACCCCCCCCCACCTTCCCACCACCAACCCCCCCCACCCACTACAACTAGGCATCTTCATCTGAGCAAGGCAAGAAACCCTCCTCCTCCTCACAACAACAACAAGTGCCCAATGGTGTACGAAAAGACACCGACATGTCTGCACTGCAAGGTGCACGCGGCGCCCAGGATGACAGGGGGAGTGGCTTTGAAGAAGATCAACAGAGGCAGCGTGAAGAGGAGCAACGCAGACGAGAACAAGAAGAGCAACGACGACGTCAAGAAGAGCAGCGACGTCGACAGGAAGAGGAGGAAGAGGAAGAGGAACAACGACAGGCTGCTGAAGCAAGGAAAAAGCTACAGCAGCAAGCAGAGGCCATGATGCGACAACAGGAGGAGCAAGAGGCACAACGACGACGTGCTGAGGAGCAACAGGAAAGGGAGGAGGAGGAGAGGCGTCGTCGACAGCAGCAAGAGACGGAACGAAGGGCAGCAGAACAGGGTAATAATGAGGAGGCGGAACGAAGGGCATTGGAGGAGAAGGAGGCACGTATACGAGCAGATGCTGAACAGGTACGTGGTTTGGTGTGGTTTGGTGTGGTTGTGCTTTTTTTGTTATTTTTTGTTATACCCGTACATATCCTTCCAAGGCCCCTGCATCTGTCCTACACACATCCTTCACACCACCACAACCACAACCACAACGACAACGACAACACCACCGCCATCCCCCCCAAATCACAATACAGCGTGCCCGGGAGGAGGAAGAAGCCAAAGCACTGGCCCGCAAAGAAGCTGCTGAACGTGAAGAACGTGAGGCTCGGAAATGGAAGAATGCACAGGAGCTCGAAGAGAGCAATAGGCCCATGCGAGAGAGTGAGCGGCAACGAAGGCTCAAGGAGGAAGAGGAGCGGAAAACGGCCGAGGCGAAGAAAAACAGAGGGGAGGGTGGGTCGAAGAAAAAGGGCAAATGGGCGTCGATGATGAAAGATGAAGACTGATGAAGAGTGATATAAATTGAAATGATGATGATGATGTCAAGGGCCAAAACGAATTGTTTGTGAAAATGGGGCATAGTTTTCCTGTGCAGAGTCGTCTCCCTGCATTTTCTTTTCGTGTTTTGTTTTTTTCTGTACAATTCCGTGACGTGCATGTTGAGAGTGTTTCCTTGCACATTGCACTGCCACATTGGCAGCACGGCAACTCATGTTGCCACACTTGGGAAAGCAGAAAGACGAGGAAGACCAAAATACGGAAAAAAGGGACGGAAAAAAGGGCGGAAAAAGGCAGGGCGTGGAAAAGGTAGCAGAGGAGAGGGAAACGCGCAGGAAAACCACAAGGGAAACAAACGCTCGCATCAATCGTTTGCAATGGGTTGTACAAACAATGCAGCACTAGGTGCCAGTCCCAATTCCTCCAGGCTCTTGTGCATATCCTCCTGCCCATATTCTTTACGAGGAAACGTATTGATGAGTGTAAAATGCAAGTGGTGCATCTCCTCGAGGGTTTCCACAAAATCACACACTACACACAGGGGTGCGGAGGTAAGGAAGCGACGAGTTGCATGAGAGCCATCAGGAAGACGTACACTGGGGGGGAGAGCGCGTGGGTGAGGGATAAGGGATGGAGGGATGGTCGTGTTGGTGCGCAGACAGGGTGTGCATGGTAAAAAACACCATCCTCGTATACACACACTGTACACACTACCACATACCGCACAGTACACCCCCCCTCTGCACCCATGACAGGCTCAGCAGGCAGCATGGCACGTTTATCTCGCCGCCGTCGCTCTATTGCTGCTGCTGCTTCTTCAGCTGCCCTCTGCCTTGCTTCTTCCACCTCCCTGTGATGTAAAGATGGTTTGTGTGGGTGTATATGTGTGTTTTTCCACATACACGCATACATACACATACACTCTCTCTCACACACACTCTCTCCCTCACACTCGCACACTCTCTCTATTCATGTGTATATATCGCCTTTATATATCACACCCACACACCAATACATCACACCCACACACCGATACATATCACCCACCCACCCACCCACTCCCCCACCCCCCACACTCACCGTTGTTTCCGTTGCACAGCTTCTTCACGCAGTCGTGCCTCTTCAGCACGTTGTCTGGAAGCTTCCTGCTCCTGTTCCCTTGCCCTGTCTGCCTCAAGACTGCGTTGATACTCTGCATCCTGCTCCTCACGGAGACGCCTGTTCCAATTCTGTGTGTTTGTGTGTTTGTGGGGTGGGGGTGGGGGGGTGGGGTGGGTGGGTATGTGTGTGTTGTGTGTGTATGCGGGGGTTGTATGTGTGTGGGGGGGGGTTGTATGTGTATGTAGGAATGTAAGGGCTGCGTGTGTGTATGTCAATGTATATTATTTCTATTGCATTGCATTGCATACCACAGCAAAACACACCACCATATCACCACCACATCATCCCCCCCTCAACACACACAAACACACAAGCCAACTCCCCCACCCAACCTCCCATTGAAAAAGGAAACACTTACCAATTCCTGTGCAGCCACTTGCTCAGCCACCAACACCCCACTATGCTGCTCATGCGCTGATGTCAGCACTTGCAGCAATTGGGAGGGACTAGCCAATCCCTCACACATGCTGACGAGGCGTAGGTTGGTGCCTGACAGTGCTAGGAGACAGACGTAGGGGTAGCGAGTGACCCGGAGACTTGTGCTCAACTATGTTGAGATGGGTGGATGGGTGGATGGGTGGATGTGATGTGCATGTGGATGGATGGATCAGTGGGTGATATGCGCCTACACACGCCCAGGTGCAATAGATTTGCGGTGTTGTGTGCAGACCAATATCACACAAATACCCACCCAATTTTCAATACAAACCCCCGTACCCGATATGCGTCGCTCATGCGCACATCTCCACCCCAACATAAAAATGTCTGATTGACATACGCCACCACATCGGGATGACACAATGTCTCTCTGCAAAACTGGTTAGCGTCTTGATGCCCAGGGCAGTGCAAGTAGACAAACAAAAACTTGTATGATGCATGTGCACGTGAAGTGGCATCCAGCCAGCTGCAAGAGAGCCATCGTGGCGCAATGGGGCCATGCTGTTGTGCAAATTGGTCGATAAACAAGGTTGCAGCTGCTGTTGCGTCCATCTCCTGTCTACGAACCATCAAGGCTGCGAAGAGGCCTGTGTGTGGGGGGGGAGGGAGAATTGTATGGGTGATGGAGACATCATCTGTTGTCGACTTACTTCTTCCACATTCCCTACCTCGCAGTGCATTCATCACGTTGGATGGCAGCAAGCGTGACCCCAGCACATTGAGCAAGCTAAAGCTGATGCTGACTGCAGAGATGGTGACGTTGAAAGCAGTGCGAACGAGGGTGGTGGGCAGACTCAACAGAAGTGCTGCCAATCCACGACGCCGTGGTGGTGGCACACCGAGAGATGTTGGACCACGTGCAGGACGTGGTGGGATGGATGGATCACGTATCCTAGGTGCTCTTGGGGACGCTACATGTTGCTGTTGTTCTGCTTGAGGTGAGTGGGATGTGGTGATGGGATGACAAACAGATCAGGAGTGTTCTTTCCGCACCAGACACACCATAGTACAGAGCAACTGCACGGTCAAAATTGCCATCACTTGCACCAAGGTAAAACTCGGCCTGCCCTGCAGGACAATTTGTCACTGCAACAAATCGAGCAATGTCGTGCTGATCCATACGAGTTTGCTTGCGATTGTGTTGTTGTAAAAGGGTTACTGTATTTGTGCACACACACCACACACTGCAAAGCAATAAAAACACGCGCAAGATCTGTTGGTTTTTGTGGCAAAGGCGCCCGCCCTAAAACACCACACGCTAGTCCACACACTCTAATCCACCTCCTCCATGCGCGAGCCCTCATCCACATCCTCCAGAGGTGGCAGGTCTGCATCCAGATCCTGTGAGTGTGCATCCATGTTGTGATGCGTGTCCAAGTGCACCACCATCCACATGGTACTCATGCATCCCCGTATACACCCACCTTGTCTGCAGCTTCTTCGTCCTCATCAATGGACAGACCCAACTTGATCATACGGTAGATACGGTTGCTGAACGTCGTAGGCTCATCCAGCGAAAACCCACTCGACAGCAGCGCAGTCTCAAACAACAGCAACACCAAGTCCTTGACTGTCTTGTCGCTCTTGTCCACCTCGGATCGCTTTTGCAGCTCCTCCACAATGTTGTTGTCTGGGTTGATTTCCAGGGTTTTCTTGGAGCTCATGTACATTGACATGGCATTGTCACGCAAGGCCTGTGCCTTCATGATGCGCTCCATGTTGGCGCTCCAGCCATACTCCCCAGTGACCAGCACACAGGGTGACTCTCCGAGGCGATCGGACAGGACCACTTTTTCCACCTTGTCACCCAGGATGTCCTTCATGACCTTGCACAGGGGCTCAAACAGGGCCTTTTGCTCCTCTGTGATGTTGTGGGGTGAGTTGTGGGGTGGTGTTTGACTTGGGATATGTTGACTGCACATGGCAGCCATGTAGGTTTTTCAATGGTTGAGCACACATCCCCTACCTGCCTACATCCCCTACCTGCCTACATCCCCTACACAACCACTACCCACACAACCTCCCCACCCCCCCACACGCACCCCCCCACACTACACCTACCCTTCTTCTGCTTCTCCTCCTCAGTCACTTCCAGATCAAGCCCCTCCTTGGTCACACTCACCAGCTTCTTGCCATCATACTCCTTGAGCTGCTGCACTGCGTATTCGTCAATGGGGTCAACCATGAAGAGAACCTCGTACCCACGCTTTTTGAGGCGCTCGAGGAATGGTGCGTTTTCAACAGCCTGTGGGTTGGTGGGGGGGGAGTGGGTGTGGTGGTGGTGAGAGGTTTGTGGGTGTGTTTGTGAGAGAGAGATACACAAGGGAGGATGCTATTCAATAGTGTTGTGCATGAGCAACATAACACTTGCAACATAATAACAACATAATGTAACAACAACATAATGTTTGTTGCGGCAACAACCATCCCCACACATATCCACACCCACTCATATCACCCCTCAAAAAAGAAACACACACACCATACCTTTTTGCTCTCACCAGTAATGAAATAGATAGACTTCTGCTCCTCCTTCATGCGTGTGACATAATCCTTCAGACTAGTCATCTCCTCCCCACTCTTGGTGCTGTGGAAGCGCAGCAGATCAGCCAGCTTGCCCCGGTTTTGGCTGTCCTCATGGATGCCCAACTTGAGATTTTTCCCAAATGCCTCGTAAAACTTGGCATACTCGTCCTTGTTTTCTGCAATCTCGTTAAACAACTCGAGGCATTTCTTGACGATGTTTTTGCGGATGACCTTGAGGATCTTGTTTTGCTGCAGCATCTCACGGGAGATGTTGAGTGGCAGATCCTCACTGTCCACAATACCACGGATGAAAGACAGGTATTCAGGGATCAGCTCCTCGCAGTTGTCCATGATAAACACACGGCGCACGTAGAGCTTGATGTTGTTGGGCTTTTTGCGCTGGTCAAAGAGATCGAATGGAGCACGGGCGGGGGCAAACAAGATGCTCTTAAACTCGAGCTGGCCCTCCACCACAAAGTGCTTGTATGCCAGGGGGTCTTCCCAGTCGTTGCTGAGGGACTGTGTTGGTGGAGGGTGGGTGGTTGAGTAGGGTGGTGGGGTGTGGGGGTGTCGAGTGCGACAATGGCATTGCTTGATGATGACACGATGATGACCTCAAGTTTGTTGTTTGCACAAAAAGATTAATGCACCCAGCACATTCCAAAGCACATGCCACTATCACCATCACATCCATCATTACCATCATACCTTGTAAAAGGCATTGTACTCCTCCTTGGTGATGTCATCAGGATTGCGCAGCCAGATGGGCTTTTGCTTGTTGACAAGCTGCCACTCAGACTTGACCTCACTGATCTGTGTAGTTTTGTGAGCATGTGAGTGCGAGCACATGTGTGTACACACCATGATGTGTACGTTGAGGTGCGCATCAGATCTGGTTTTCCTGATCATCAACACTACAACATGCCTGGGTGTGCACAGACATACACCAAACCCCGCCTCACACCACCCAATTTGTAATTACCTTTTTGGTCTTCTTCTCCTTCTTCTCCTCGCTGGCATCCTCCACCTTGCCCTCCTCATCCTCCTTTTTGTCGGCATCAACCTCCTCCTCATCATCAGACACCTCCTTCTCAACAGTCTCCTCGTGCCACAGGCTGATGGGGTAGCTGATGAATTCGCTGTGCTTCTTGATGAGGTCCTTGAGGCGTCGCTCCTCGAGGTACTCGAGCTGGTCATCCTTGAGATGCAAGGTGATCTGTGTTTGATGGGTGTGGATGTGTTGGTTATGTTGATGTGTGTAATGCGCGTGAGGCAAACATAAGGAAGCACTCATGAAACAATGGCGAGGCACACTTGCGCATATCATGGTATGGCCATCACATGATGCAGCATCACAATCACATGATCTCTGCTCAACAGACAACAACATGTTACACCCCCCCCCAAACAACTCCACTCATTCCCCCGCAATTATACCTTGGTACCACGCCCCAGCTTCTCATCAGAGGTGTCACGGCGAATGGTAAAGGTACCACCAGCCTGGCTCTCCCACACATACTGCTCGTCATCGTTGTGCTTGGTGGTCACAGTGACCTGGTCGGCAACCAGGTATGCAGAGTAGAAACCCACACCAAACTGGCCAATCATGGAAATGTCTGCACCAGCAGAGAGTGCCTCCATAAAGGCCTTGGTTCCGGAGCGTGCGATGGTACCGAGGTTGTTTACCAAATCAGCCTTGGTCATGCCAATACCCGAGTCAATGATCGACAGGGTGTTGTTTTCCTTGTTGGGCACGATGTGGATGTAGAGCTCGGGGTTGCTGTCAAGCACCGACTTGTCAGTGAGGGATTGGAAGCGGATCTTGTCCAATGCATCGGATGCATTGGAGATCAACTCGCGCAAGAAGATCTCCTTGTTGCTGTGGATGGGACGAGGGTGATGGAACGAGGGTGGTTAAGGGGCTGTGTGGGTGTGGGCATCAAAGGAAGCATCATGTATGTTGCCAAGGCGGGCGGCGTACCTGTAAATCGTGTTGATGATCAAGCTCAGCAACTGATTGATCTCTGCGGTAAAGGTGTATGTCTGCCCTTCTTCAGCCATGGTGTTGAGAGATGCGGGCTGTTGTTGCTGATGGGCGCACGATTGTGCAGGCGGTGTGTATATGTGTTGTGTGGTGTGCGTGTAGCAGTGCAAACGCGATTTTATTTGTGAGCAATGTGGAGGGAAATTGTGAAAAAATACCAATGCAAAGTAGCAGCCCGGACGAGAGAGGCCTCTCTAGAAGCCCAAGGCGTGTTTCCAGTCCACACTTTTGGACTGGTGCTTTTGTAGCGGCGTTGGATTGCTTGTGTGGCCACATTGCAGGCACAGCTGTTTCATACATACCGCTACATATCAGGTGTGTTGCAATGGGACTGCAATAGCAGCATTGAAGATGCAAACGGCAAACATAATTGCAGCACAAACCATCAGCACTTGGACAGGCACAGCAATGGCACACACGGTGGAACCCAGCACACATCAATGATCAACAAGATAGTGTATATATACATGCCACATGAACATCAACGATCATACGCATGAACAATCAACAATGATAACACCCAGACAAGAAAATTTCAATCATTACGGACGGTCACGGACAATGTGGTTGATGCACATTATACACGCAGCTGTGTGTGAATTCTGGTGATGATCTATGATTGCAACATCATCAACCCCGATGAAGTTGCAATCGACGCCCAGCATTGGACAGCTGCGACAGCGTGAGCACAGACCCAACATTGCTGGCATTCACCGATGCGAGGGAGACACTGCTGCCTGTGGTGTTGAGCAGCGCAACCTTGTCCGCACCCTGCACAGCTTCTTCAGGTTGAAGGGCCCTCTGCACCTCGGCATCCCAGTAATCACGCAAATCGGTGTCGTCGACCAACGTCAAATTGCGTGTAAAACGGCTGTACAAATGCCATGCTGCCTTTGGTTGATCCATGGGCACCTCATGACCCTGTTGAGGGATGATGGTTGTGGGGATTTTCATGTCCGACCCACATGTGCCCACCATGAGGCATGCCCCCACAAACTCCCTGCAACACAACCCCCCCCCCCCCACATACCGCATCCTTGACAACGATAAATGTCAATGGCCCCCATTCTCGTATCGTCCCAGCAACTTCACCATCCACAATCCAATCCTCCACAGGTGCCGTTCGGAATCCCACCGCCCCCGACCATTCCAACCCATCCAACCACGCCTCCTGTCCCGGCCATGCACACAGCAAGTCCTTGTCCCCCGCATACACCACTATACGTATTCCAGCTTCAAGCATCGGCACGAGGAGGGTGTCGTAGCTGAACAACCAATCACCCATGAGCGCAGAATGGGCGCTGGTGCTGCATGGGCCATCCCATCGTCGCCTGCGGGCACCCAGGGCGCGCTGCACATAATCGAGGCTGATCCAACGAGTAAGCAGGTTGAAATCATAGCATAATGAGCCAATACATGGTTTGCGGATGTCGTATACGTTGATGCCGGGATTGGCGTTCGTCACCACCGTCACCGTCTGTTGTTGATTGGTGGGTTGGTGGGTGTGTATTGTTAATTGGTACATTCTGACATACCACACTACTGTATAAGACATTGTATTCAAGTGATTGAGTATTTCACAAGTTGACGCTCAGCAACACACACATTGCACACGTACACTGGAGCTGCAAGTGTTGATTTGGTCGGCACAAAATTTGGAATTGCGTCTCGTCTTGCAGCTATTGATGGCATTGCGACAAGCAGGTAAACCCTGTCGCCAATTGATGTTGGGTGAGAAGTGTGACTGTATACGAATGAAAAACAGATGGTATGACATTGCACAAGGTGATCATCGCGCATCCCACCATACCTGCATCTCAATTTGGTTTGCTGCTTCGCGTGTGATCAAGTTGTTGGACAACGCAAACTCGTCATACGCTCCGTATTGTATGTATGGGTTGATCCATGGGTTGCCAAGTGCGATGCCCTTGAAACGCAAAGGGAAACCAAATTCGTTTGCATCATTGGCCTTGGCAATTGCAGTGGCAATGTTGGGTACCATGTGCCCCGCGTAGGAGACACCAGCAATGTAAAAGTCCTTGTCTCGCATGTCAGTGTGTTCTGTGTGATAATGATCATGATGATGATGATGAACAAGATTAACACCATACAAAAACCATACCTGCAAAAAAGTCCTGCAAAAAGGCAACCATGTCCTCTGCAAGCATTGTTTCAGTGTACACTACGTCACGGGTGTCCTGTGTATATGGGGGGGGGGTGTGCACACATGACAACCCACACGTGTAAAACCACACACAACAAACTATACGTACAGTGCTATAGCTAAATCCGGTGTTCATGGGTTGGTCTACATATATTACATTATGGTTGACGTCCCAGCTGTAGTTGGCTGGTACAAGTCCAAGCGATGGGGTCACACGAAAGGGTCCATGTTCTGAGGGAGGAGCGCGATGTGTTTTGCCCTGGTATGTATTATGCCCCCCACAGTACCCTCCATGCTCAACATACCGTAGAATATTGCCAGTGCAGAAGAGCAGCCAGGGCCACCTGGTGTGAAAAAGGACAGGGGTCAACATCATTGACAACATCACCGTCACACACCCCACAATCAGCCCCACCACCACACGTACCATGTATCCAGAGCACCACGGGATCGTCTGCTTGCATTTGCCGGCTTTCGAAAAACCTGCGGCAATGTAATCATGTGACTGTTTTCTATGCACCTGCAGTCCCGTGCGATCATGAAGGCAATACTGTCGACATGACACCAAACAAAAGCGATACGTACCAGTAAAACATAGAGCCTGCATGGGTGGTGTTGAGCTCAAAATACCCTGTCACACGCTGCGGTTGTGGTGCTAGTGCTTTGCCCTGATTGTTGAGCAATGACATGGGGGTCTCAATGAGTGCCGCGTGACTGTGGCACGCACACACGAGACCCAGAGTGGCGATTTGCATCACCACAGTACGACACTTGTGTGCCTGCATTCTTGTCATGATATTGGTGTTAAAAAGCAGGGGCACATTGGGGTGTTAGCCACACTGCTGTCGGTTGGGCACCTGCACTGATGGGCTTTACAAGTGTGTCGCTAATGCTGTGTTATGTTGCCGTGTCCAGTGCTATGATACAATGCTTTGTGCTGTAGCAATGATGATGACGCTTCATCAGAATGCTTCCAAGCGGAAAAAGTGCATGAAAAATAATCTGGAACAGATACTTGTCTTACATCCTCGCGTCTTCCATCATTCACATCATCTAAAATTTGCCATACAAAATACGCTCCACAATCAACTTCTCAATCTACTCGGCACTTCTCTCACTCTCATGACTCAATTGCCCAGTCTTTGCGTTCAAAATTGTACACATCCCCACGGATGCGCCTCCCCTCCAGCAGCACCTCTTCTATATGCCCAATATCATCATCATCCAGCTTGATCCTTGCCAACTGCTGATGATCCTGTGTGTATGACAGGGTGGTGTTGAGATCTGTGTGTGTGCGTATGAGTACCATACATTCCGTCCATCATCGTCATACCATCAAGTGGTTGGCATTGCGTGCGCCAATGATCACTGCAGGCACCGCAGGATGGTTGAGCACCCACCGTGCAGCAATGTTGGCCACACTGGTTTGATGCTTATCTGCTATATCCGCCAATACATTGACAGTGCGCTGATGAAACGGCCATCCACCAACCTCGTCGATAATCCGCTTGTACCTATGCTTGCTGTATGTATCATAATTGATCCTGTGTGTGTGTATTTGTGTGTGTTCGATGTGTAGAGTGCACATGGTCGACGCAGGAAGGAGCGCATCCTGCCGAATGTTCCACCTGTACCATCATCATATCATCATAGCATCCCAGCATCCCAACACATACCGTCCTTCTGGGTAGCGTAAATACTTGTCACTGAGAAACCCACCAGCAAGCACACCATAGGGGATCATCGCAATGTTGTTGCGTAGGCAGTAGGGCGCCATGAGTGCCTCTGCTCGACGATCCATCATCGAATACTGCACCTGACTTGTTGCAAACGTCACACCTGCATCTTTCATCTGTTGTAATCGCACTGTGTCAAAATTGCAGGCCCCTAGGTTTCCAATGAGACCCTTGGCCTGTGTTTGTGGTGTGTGGTGTGTGAGTCAGTGAGTGAGGAATGGTGGTGTTTGTTGTACAGCACAGGTACTGTTGAGCACATGTGTATGCGTGTACTCCCCTCTCTCATGTAAACATGCATGCAGTCACCCCACCTACCCGTAGATCCATCAGATGCAGGGCAACTGGTGTGTAGTTGTTGACGTCATAATTGTTCCTGTGGGAGGGTGTCAGGCATGTGCAAGTGTGGGTGTGAGCAAGGCATGTGGGTGACATGCATGAGCAATGGAGAACCATTCATGGGAGATGGTCATGTGTATCAGTTTCATCATATGTCAAGAGAACAGCAACAGCATACATGAGGGGATGCACCCCCCCAAAAAAACAGGTTGCAACACGCACATCACCACATGCATATGCCAACATCCCCAACCCATTCCCCCACGCACCAGTAGAGCTGTACAAGGTCGAGTTTGTCAATTCCTAGTCGTGCACATCGCTCTCTCACTTTCTGCTCCACATACTGTCTTGAAGATGCACTGCTCACTTCATTAAAACCAAAAAATGATAGCTTTGTCATCACTTGCGTGGTGTCCTTGGCATTGGGTGTCAACTGCAAATACCTGTTTGTTTGGGTGTGTGGGATGTGTGGGCAGACAGCACAGGGGATGATGGGTCATTGGTGTTGCCACCATATGGACATGTTGAATACAACAGATATGCTATACACACACCACCACCACAAGTAACACCCCATACCGGCCAATTTGGGTTTCACTGTCTCCAAAAGTATCTGCAGTGTCCAGGGTGGTGATGCCTGCTGCTGCAAAGCGTCGGAGATCTGCAATGGCGGCATCCCCCTTGGTGTTGTCTGTGGCACGAGCACCACGATGGCTTATGCCAGACAGCTGCATACAACCCTTGATGACCTGTGCTTGGGGTGTGTGCTTGGGTGTGTGCTTGGGTGTTTCTTACACGAGCTGCTTGTCCAGAAAAACAGACCAGCGCCGCCGTGCAGGGACCAAACACAGGCACCCCTCACACCTGGCTCACATAGAGTCCCTCGGCAATGCGCACGTGGGGTACTTGGGGCATGTTGCGGAATACGTCTTCGCTGTCGGCGTTGGCTTGGCCAGTCACAAACGAGTCGAGGCGGGGCAGAGCAATTGGGGAAAACAGTGCAGGCTTGCCAAAGTTGAGGACTGGCGAGGTTGCAATTTGGCTACCCACAATTGCTGCAGTGCCAACCATGAGTGCCGCACGACGACTTGTCGAGGGATCCACTGGTGGTGGTGGTGGTGGTGGTGGTGGATTTGGATTCGGTGGTGGTGTTGCAGGTTGTTTTTCTGGTGGTTCTTGTTTCGGTGGCTGCGGTGGTGTATCCGCTGTTGCTCTTAGGACAACATGTCGACGTGGCAAGTTGTGTGGCCTGCCCATTGGTGCACGAGTCGGGCAACCATGCATTGGATGTGGTGTGTTCAACACACGCATGGTGGTTTTGTTTACGGCGTGGAATTAATTGCCATTGCTATTGCTAATAAAACTATGTGTTTAAAACGCATCGTGGTTGAGAAACAAACAAGTTGTGAACAAACAACACCCTCTCGTCAAAACGACCCCGCCCCCCGCTCCCAATCGTAGCAATCCCCTCGTGCTCGGCCTGTAGCCAACACCTTGGCAATACCCTGCAGATCCTCTGCATCCAGCTCAAACGCAAACAGCGCAGGATAGTCTTGCACATGGTTGGCGTTGCGTGCACCAATGATGACCGCAGGCACCTGCGGTCGTTGGAGCACCCACCGTGTGGCCACGTTGGCAATCGTCGTGTTGTGTTTATCAGCCACAATCCTCAACTGGGTGAGTAGCTTTTGCAGATATTCCCAGCCCCCAACTTCACCCAAAACACGGGCATATTTCGACTTGCTATAGGTGTCCACCTTGACCCTTGGTGTTTTGTTGGTGTTGTGTGTGTGTCACAGGGGATAAAATGGTGTGCTGCTGATTCATGATAATGTGTTTCATGCATGCACCTATTGCATCCATTCTGTGCATTCAATTGCACCAACAACAACAAGAAGAGCACTTGTCATGTACACCACCAATAACAACACAATACAACAACAAGAGCATACATATCACAAACAACAAGAGCCACATACTTGGATGCGGGCACCCCCAGGTAGGCATCAGTCAAAAACCCACCAGCCAATACCCCATAGGGAAGCAATGTGATGTTGTTGGCTGCACAGTACTCGACCATGCCATTGTCAGGTCGTCGATCTAATAGGGAGTATTGACACTGTGATGATGAGGAGGAGTATTGACACTGTGATGACGATGAGGAGGAGTGATGAGAGCATTGTGTGTATGTGAGAGAGACTGCACATGAGATTGCTTATTGTGAGAATGCTTATTGTGAGTGATATTGTTTTTTTTGTGAGTGTGTGGGGGGGTCCTCTGCATGTTTCCCCATATGTCCATGCATATCCAGCCTCAACTCCACCTCCACCACAAGACCACCATTCCCCCACAAATGTATATCCCCCACATGTATATCCCCCACATACATACATACTCCCCCGCATGTACATCCCTCTACCTGTACACTGGCAATAGGCACCCCAGCATCAACCATCTCACGCAACCGTGGCACATTAAAGTTTGTTGTTCCAATGTGACCCACACGACCATCTGCCTGCAGCTGGGCAAGGTGGAGGGCTGCTGGTACATAGTTTTTAATGTCATACTGTGCCCTGTGAGCGTTGATGCGTAGGTGGTTGAGGGTTGAGGCGAAGGTCAATGTGAAGGTTTATGTGAGGGTTAATGTGTAGGTGGTTGAGGGTACATAGTTTTCTGTCATTGTTTCCCCTGTACTCCCCCTTAACCTACCAATAATAACCCCCACCTACCAGTAAAACTGCACCATGGGCACTGTTGAGAGTCCCAAACGCCTTGCTGACTGATCCACGCGCTATAATGGTATTGTGATAGTGTGTGTGGGTGTATAACATGGAGAAATATAGTGCAATGGAGAGAGATAGTGTTCAATAAAGTCCACTAGAGTGCAATGGAGAGAGAGATAAAACCCCACACCTGCTTGACAGCATCCATATTCCTCGCAGCATACTGATCTGCAGCAAAAAAACACGCCTTGGTGAGTACAACTGGGGGTCTTGGTTGCTGTGCAGCAGTTTTCAAATACGTGCCAATCAACTCCTCTGAGGGACCATAGTGATCAGCTGTATCAATCGTAGTCACACCCACACTCGCAAAGCGACCAAAGTCCTCCTGATTTGTGTTCGATGTGTGATATGATGTGTGATGTGATGTGTGTTGAGAGGTGTGTGTTGAGGTGTGTGTTGAGGTGTGTATGTATGTTGAGGTGTGTGTTGAGGTGTACACTCACCAGCGCCGCTGAACCAATTGTTCGGTCAGTTGCAGAGTCCCCTCTGTGACCGCCTGACAGCTGCCAACAGCCCTTGACAATTCGACTGACAAGAAACCCCGGGGCAAGTTCTGCTGTTGGAACAATGGGGGATGGGAGGTCGGGGGTGGGTGAGGATGGCAATGCGGTACTCTTGCCTGGGGATGTGGATGAAATGTGTTTGAAATGCATCTTTGTCGTTCTGAAGTTGCAGAGTCAAACTCACCAGGAAACATCATGATAGGAGCTGAAAGCAGCAGTGCAGTAGCATCTCTTCTCGTGATACGAGCATCCTGGGGTTGCTCTTGTTGTGCTTTTGGCACACAGCAACGTCTTGCAGGTCTATTGCGGACGGTACTATGCACAAACCAGCGACGATTGTGTCCTGCATGGGAATGTATACTTGCCATGCTGCTGTTTGACCAACCCAATACACGTTTCTTCTTTGATCAACGTTGATCACCACAATATCTAGTTTCAAATCTGCAAATGTTCATCAGAAAATAAGCACAACATTCATCATCGTCGCGTTTTCTCTCTCCAACTGTCTGTCGAGTGGTGGGGCAAAAATGGGTTTCATAGTCTACTTCTTCTCAAAACCAGGAAGCTTGCTTGTGACCGTTGTCTGTGCATTTTGGTGGGCAGTGTGGCGTGAGCATGCTCATACAGTGCTCAAGGTGACCATCACACAAGGATGACCATCACACACGTGTCACCTTGCACACACAACCCATGCAACACACAACCCATGCAACACACAACCCATGCAACACACAGTCTACGCACCACTGCTTCACTAGCATCCTTGACAAAGTCCTTGCCCTCTACTCCATATCGCACACCCAAATAGGGCAGCATGAAGAGACCAAGCATTTGGATGGGGAACCCAAACAACTGTGAAGGGATGGGTGGATGTTTGGGGGTGGGGTGGGTGTTTGGAGGTGGGGTGGGTGTTTGGAGGTGGTTGGATGTTTGGATGTGCGTATAGAAATGTATGTATGTACACGTGTGTGCCAAGGTGCCATAGCTGGTGCACAAATGATGCAGTCTCACCATCAACCACATACAAAGTTGAAGAGGGGGAGGTGGATGAGCCACTCGGAAAACAAAAAGACAGACAAGCCTGCAAAGCCCCAGCCCAAGAGTGCTGGCTTGTTGTCTGCCTTTTCAAACTGCGTGTGGGTGTACACCGACAAGATGGTGGTGGATGTGTGGTGGTGTTGTATGTTCAACCCTACACCCTACCTACCTTTTCAGCCATAGTTGCCAGGGCAGCATCAAAGTCGAAATCGGTCGACTTGTTGGCCTGCACACGCACACGTCCTCCAGGGTGAGCCACCACTGTGCGTGATCAGGGGTGGCCGTGGTGAAGATACACATCCACTGTCATCCATGCGCTGACGTGTGGCACTATCTGACTGACGTGCGCTCATTGCCACGCCCATACTCCTCCAAACGAGCACCACCATCGTGCCCTATCTTACCGAGCTCATCACACAACAACAACGGCTACTCACCTGATCTGCTCACCATCGGCCTAGCAACGGGTGTCGACACGGTCTTGCCGGCACGTGAGACTGCTGCCTTGGCCAGTGGCACTGCGCTGCGTTGCATCAGCAAGTGGACCATCTTCAATGATCGTTACAGATATTTTCGTACAGAGTTGTATTGTATATTAGAAGCTTATATAACAAGAAAACTCACGATGACAGCACAAAACTCGGCTGTTTTTGTTGCACAGCTGTTTTTGATGAAGCACTGGCGGGGACGTACCGCGGTGTGTCAACCAGTTGCACTGTGTGTGTTTGGGGGGTGTGAAACAATGGACTTACCACTGGCATCACCGGTGTGCATGGCACCAACCTGTGGGCTGCAGTGGGGCGCCCTCCACCTCGAGCAGCACCAGTTCATTGGTCCCCTCTCGAAGCACTGGTCCCGGTACATACAATGTCAACTGTGGTCCCGCCTGTGTAGGTGCATTTTCCATGCCTAACACAATGCATCTGCTTGATGGTGTTGATTTAAAACATTCATGATTGATGATGACAGTACCATCCCAACACATCCCCGTTAGATCCCCGTTACATCCCCACACCATCATCCCCACATCATCCCCACCAAACCAACCCCACCCCATACCGTAGGCCAGTACCAGCCCAAGTTGAACCCATTCACCCATGCCACGCCCTTGGTCCAGCCCGGGGTGGATAAAAAGGTATCAGGCAGGTGGCCACTGTTGTTGCCATGCAGATGCTTGGTGGTGGGGGGCACCTCAAACGTTCCCCTGTGCACAGGTGTGATTGTTCTTCTATGTGATCATCATCCTAGTACTATGTGATCATCATCCTAGTACATGATGTTCAGTGTGGCCATTATTCAATAACATTATTCAATAACATTATCCAGTAACAATTGCTGCCCTCTGTTTTACCGCATTATCATCATTATCCTTATCACCCCTGTACATACCTGTAAAAAACCGGGCCATGTGCTTGTACATCAGCCACACGCATGGTGTCACTGGAGGGTGGGGTTTGCCACTCAAGCCCATCCAAGGTGTTGAATTCCATGTTGTACACCTTCCACCCACGCAACAATGACCCTGGGGGATACATGGTGTGTGTGTGTGTGTGTGTGTGTGTATGGTAGTGTGCATGTTTATGGTGGTGTGCATGTTGTATACACATAAACGGCTACACAGGATGCATGTGTATGGTTGCTGTTTTTCCTATACCGTTGACTGTGATGTTGCCTGAGGTCAAACCCTTTCTATCCCAGTAGCCACACCCAAAGTTCTCATGACCCATTGCCTGTGAACATGGTGGTGAATATGGTAGTGTTGCAATAAACATGAATATGTTGTCATGAACATGCTGTGTTGTATTAAGCATGAATATGTTGTCATGAACATGCTGTGTTGTAATAAGCATGAAGTGTTGTAATAAGCATGCTGTGTTGTAATAAGCATGAAGTGTTGTAATAAGGATGCTGTGTTGGAATGAGCATGCTGTGTTGTAGTAAGCATGAATATGTAATAAGCATGTACATGGGTGAGACAAGCACACACAACCAACCCATCAACAATGCACGAATCACCTGCACCAAGATATCCAGCACTGGTCCCCCATTGCTATTGATTTCCCCTTCATCGTTGACCAAATCGTTGACCATGTTTTTCATGTTTCCAGTTCCAAGTGCAGGCAACTGAAGCATGGTTTGACCAGAGGTGCGATCCAGTGCTGCCACGCATTGACCGTTGACCAACACATGTGCAAAGTCATGCACAGGGGATTGCAAGTCAATGGTCCACCCATTGCTGCTGACTGGCAATACAGTGCGATACAACACAAAGCCCCACCTGTGTTGTGGGTGGGGTGTTACAAGTGTCTACATACAAGTGGGTGGTGGGTGGGTGGATGCACATGTTGTCACATGAGATCACATGGTCGCGACAGGTGTCTCTTGCATGACATGTCTCTCATGGATCACATGGTCATGCCATGTGTCTCATGGGTCACCACAGTTCTTCATACCGTTGACCATATTCCTCCATGACCTCTGGTTTCTCCACCACCAGTCCACTGCCAGGTGCTACAATGTCAATATTGTCCAGCAGGGGTGCCTCTTGTGTGAGTTGTACAGCACCATATGCAACAATCTTGTGTGTGTATATGGGGGGGGGGGGGGGAAGGTAATGAGAGGTGTCGAGGTGAGATTGTATGCTGTCGGTATTTCAATAGTATAGCACACCATGAATAGTATAGCACACAAGCATACATGATGATAACCATGTATACATACTATCATGCTGCATAAACAACCTCATGTCCACTACACCCGATCCCCCCATCCCATCCCATCCCACCTTCCCACCAACGAATCGCACCTTGGGCCTGGGTGGCACAGGTGACAGTGGTGTCTCCACATGCCCCTGCAGCATGTCACGTATGGTAAAGTACTTGTTAGGTCCCCCATACCCAGGCTGCCCATAGTCACCTGATTCGCTGATGGGGGAGTCGTAGTCATAAGACGTGATGTGGGGCTGATATTGGGCCCCTGCTGTATTTGCACCTGTGTGTGTAGAGAGTGTATGTGCGAGTAAATGTGTGTGTGTGTGTGTGTGTGTGTGTGTGTGTGTGTGTGTGTGTGTGTGAAGAAGAAACGAGAGAGAGAGAGAGAAAGAGAAGAAGAAACGAGAGAGAGAGAGAGAGAGAGAGAGAGAGAGAAGAAAACACACCCTGTACAATGTAAACACACCCTACACGTACACACACCCTGTACACTGTGCATACACCCTGTATACACACACCCTGTATACACATACCAGCATAAAAGCCAAAATTGGTCCCCCCATGTGCCATGTAGAAATTGAAAGAAGATGTCCTGTTCCCATACTCTAACATCTCATTGAAAAAACCCTGCAGGTGGTCCATTGACATGTTGGCTATCGAGGATGACTCACCCCAGTGTGTGAGCCAACCAGTGCTGTGGATGTGAAATAAGAGGGGGTGTCATAGAGTGTGTGTGATATAGGAGGGCGAGTGTGATGGAGCGTGTGTGGATGGAGCGTGTGTGGATGGAGCGTGTGTGGATGGAGCGTGTGGGTAACAAGCGGGGATGACAAAAATACAAAATAATAATAATGGAGTGTGATGGAGCGTGTGTGCGCTTCATGCACCACAATGACATGCACCACAATGACATACACCATCATCATTCACCACGTACTAGAATTCGCTGTTGTAGTAGGGTGACTTGCCCGGGGCGTTGTTTGCACTCTGGTTTGTAAAGGGACCATCAGGATGACCATAGTTGACACCAAAATCGACCACACTGTGTGTTTTTGTATGGTTGTGTATATTTTGTATATGTGTGTGTATATGCATTTGTACATGCGTATACAGTGTATATTATACTATGTGTGTGATATGAAAGCGCACACAATCAACAAACAATTGCATATTGCTGACTGCATGGCACATATGCACTCTTCACCTCACCTCCACCACCTCCACCAACACACACCTGTACACCTCATCCCCAGGAAGGCTCCCCTCGTTCAACAAGTAGGGAGGATCTGTTGTATACAAGACAACCTCCTCCCCCAAACCCTGACGCGCCAGTCTTTTTAGTGCACGCATGTAGTTTCGTGCACGCTGTATACCATAGGCAGGTTCACAGTAGCCATACTCGTTTTCCAGTTGCACCATGATGATGGGGCCGCCATGATGGTAGAGGTAGGGGCGAACACGTGCAAATAAGACACGCCACCACTTGGCAACTTGGAAGAGGAATGCTGGGTCATCGCTGCGGATTTGCATTGTGGTGCCACCTGCCATCTGGATTCGGATTCGGATGATGATGGATGATGGTGGTGATGATGATGGATGCAAAACTCATACCCAGCAGCTGTGTACCACCACACCACCACCAAATCAACAACACCCCTATACCCGTGATGTAGGGAGCCATGCAGGCAGTCCACCAAAATCCCATTCGCCACAAATGTATGGACCGGGGCGCAGCATGACCAGCATATCCAACTCGTTGGCAATCTCCAAGTATCGGGGCAAGTCAGACCATCCCTCAAATGTGTACTCACCAGAACGAGGCTCATGCCATGCCCATGGGACCAGAAACTGGGTGGGGACGCGGTGGTGCTTTGGTGAAAGTGTGTGTGATCAACCACCCACATTGTTGCCTACCTGAATGGCATTGAGGCCCATGGATTTCAGACGTATGAGCCTATCTCGCCAGTATGCGGGGTGTATACGATGGTAGTGCAGACTGTGTGTGATTGATGGCAAGCATTGATTGTGCATCTCGTGCAAGCTTGTGCGCTGGTTTTATGTGCGTCCCTCAACGAATCCATCTGTGCATCAATACTACCTGCCAGAAAAGATGCGAATGGGTTTACCATCCTTGACAAAACGGTCGTTTTCGATAACAAAGGATCGTGATGGGGAGGGTTGGGCTGCTGCTAGTGCACATGCCAGCCCCAAAACAACGGCAACGTGCATGATGCGTTCCATTTTGTGGTTTTGGGGGGCTGTGTGTTTATTATATGGGCTTGTGTGGGTTGTGTTACAACGTCCCACTTTGTGGTGTGCTGCACTGGCACCACCACTCTGTGCAATGTACAATAGCAGTACCAGTACAATAGCATCACCAGCTCAACGAGGCGTCGCCCATGCACTCCGCCGCACACTCCCCACTCAGCCCCAGCCGGCGGCCCCTGCGACACTCGTCACTCCACACTAACAACACTCCACACCAACAACACTCCACACTAACAACACTCCACACCAACAACACTCCACACCAAAAAGCCACACCAACACTCAATCTATGCATGGACATGCGCAGCAGAGCACAGCAACCCCACCCCCCTCTCACCACACCCTCAACCCGATCAGTGATGCACATCTTATCCTCAACAAAAAAACACTCGAAACTCCCCCGAATTGTCGAGTCTAAGGTCTCTTCGTCCACGAATTTACCACATACTCATTACCACATTCATTCAGCGTATAACACCCAAGTACCCGCACAGATCTGCACGCTACTGCTGTAGATTTGGCCATTACCAGTCCCCTGTAGCTTTGCACAAACGCCAGGATGCTGCAGGAACTGGCAGGCAGCGGCATCATGGCTGGCCCCGCAACATCACACCGCGAGGCATTGCCTTTGGTTCCTTCCCGGCTCCCATGCCGTCGTGCTGGGCGTAGCCGTGTTCAGGTACATTGCATGCCGGTTGTATTGCCCCGTGTGGCCCTTTGATATCCACAAACTCACCATGCATGTGTTCCATACAGGTTCGCAAGCATCATAGCGTCAACAGCAAGAGCAACGCCACTCGAAAGGTATGCTTTTTCGTGGATCGCTACATGCGTAGTATCTGACTGCGATTTTCTTGTTGGCGATGCGTGGCGCCGTGTGTGCACATCCGTGTTTGCTGCTAATACTCATCGTCAATGCCACAGGTGACATGCATGGTGGCTGCTGGCCCTCGCCCCACACCCGTAAAGCTTGGTGGTGACGAGTCGCCCTTTCCAGGTAGTGTGTGTGTGGTTGGTCATTAGCATTTGATGGCTGAATTATGAGCACTATTACTTATAGCATTGTCAATAACAACAACTGAACAAATCCCAACCAACCACAGGTGGTGGTGGCTTGTTCACCAGCACTGATCCCGAATCACGTCGCATCAAGCCCGAGGACACCAAGGGTCGTGTTGTGGTCAAGGTGGTCTACACAGTGTTGGAGGCACAGTACCAGTCCTCATTGAGCCAGGCTGTGCGCAACATCAACGAAACAAACGACAAGGTGTGGTGGGGGTGTTGTTTCTTTTGTCATGTGTTGTTTCTTTTGTCATGTGTTGTTCTGCAGCATTAGCGTGCAGATAAATAAAAGCACACACATGTATATTTGAAATACAATTGCGGCATTCTGTTGAGATCAGTGGCACACACACACACACACACACACACACACACGACGACCACACACACCTTTGTTATCATTCATCCCATCCCAGGTGTGCTTTGAGGTGGTCGGATACTTGCTCGAGGAGCTCCGTGACGCCAACAACTTTGAGCAGTTTAAGAAGGATGTTGCTGATGCCAACATCTTTATTGGATCTTTGATCTTTATCGAAGAGCTCGCAGAAAAGGTGTGTGGTGGAGGATGTGGCGTGGGATGATGTGGGATCTGCATAGGCAACTGCATGGGTGTACGTAAAGTCAGCAGCACACAGCATGCATAACAGCACACGCACACAGTACTCGAGCAAAAAACAGCATGATACAACACATATCAACTCCCCCATCCTCATCTTGTCATGTCTACAACCAGCATGTGCACACACCATCCTCATCCCATCAACCCCACCCCACCCCCATCCCCACCCGCCCCCCCAGATTGTGGAAGCAGTGTCCCCAGCACGTGAAACCATGGATGCATGCCTCATATTCCCCTCCATGCCTGCGGTGATGAAGCTCAACAAGTTGGGATCCTTCTCCATGGCCCAGCTGGGCAGCGGCGGCAGCTCACCCATCGGCGACTTTATGCGCAACATGCGCAAGAACAATGACAAATTTGAGGAAAACTTGCTCAAGCTTGTGCGCACATTGCCCAAGGTATGTATTGTGTGATATTGTGTGGGTGTGTGGTATTGTGTGGGTGTGTGGTATTGTGTGGGTGTGTGGTATTGTGTGGGTGTGTGGCGCGGTCATGGGTGTGTTACTCCTCCTCCATATCTCCATACCATAGCCTTTTTCCACACCATAGCCTTTTTCCATATCATAACCTCCACACCATACGCATGCATTACATACCATAGCCCTCCTCACCCCCCACCCCCCACACATACACAGGTGCTCAAGTACCTCCCCTCCGACAAGGCACAAGACGCCCGCAATTTCATCCAAGCCCTCCAATACTGGCTGGGCGGCAACAGCGAAAACCTTGCCAACCTGCTCCTCTCCACCGCCCAGGCATACGTCCCTGCCCTCCAGGGTGCCGACCTGGAGACCGCAGACCCCCAGCTTTTCCCCGAGGTGGGTATCTGGCACCCCATGGCCCCCGCCATGTATGAGGACCTCAAAGAGTACCTCAACTGGTACGACACCCGCAAGGACCTGACGTTTGACAAAGACGCGCCCGTGATTGGCCTGGTGCTGCAGCGAAGCCACTTGGTGACTGGGGATGAGGGGCACTATGCGGGGGTGGTGTCTGAATTTGAGGCCCGGGGCGCCAAGGTGGTCCCCGTGTTTGCTGGGGGCCTGGACTTTTCCGCACCGGTGAAAAAGTTCTTCTATGACCCACTGGGCAGTGACAAGTCGTTTGTCAACGCAGTGGTGTCGCTCACTGGGTTTGCCCTGGTGGGTGGGCCCGCCCGACAGGACGCACCCAAGGCGGTTGACGCACTCAAGGCCCTCAACGTGCCGTACCTGGTGTCCCTGCCCCTGGTGTTCCAGACCACAGAGGAGTGGCTGGACAGCGAGCTTGGTGTGCACCCTGTGCAGGTCGCCCTGCAGGTGGCCCTGCCCGAGCTGGATGGTGGCATTGAGCCTCTTGTGTTTGCTGGGCGTGATAGCAACACGGGCAAGTCGCACTCGCTGCCTGATCGTATCGATGTCCTGTGCAATCGTGCCATCAACTGGGCCAAGTTGACAAACAAAAAGAACAAGGATAAGAAGCTTGCAATCACTGTGTTTAGCTTTCCTCCCGACAAGGGCAACGTGGGTACTGCTGCCTATTTGAACGTGTTTGGCAGCATCTTCCGTGTTCTCAAGGTATACAGGGGGTGTTGGGAGGTGGTTGTATAGGTGCTTGTGGGTGTTTCCATATATGTTGCGTGTGCATCTCAACACCATCTCAACGCATCTCAACACATCTCAACACATCTCAACACCATCTCAACACCATCTCAACACATCTCAACACCATCCCCATCTCATCACAGGACCTCCAGTCCAAGGGCTACGATGTTGGACCTATGCCAGCCACTGAGGATGAGCTCATCAAGAGTGTGCTCAACCAGTCTGAGGCACGTTTCAACTCTGCCGACCTCAACATCGCCTACCGTATGAACGTGAATGAGTATGAGTCGTTGTGCGAGTACAGCGAGGCATTGGAAGAAAATTGGGGCAAGGTACGCGGTGATTGAGGTGGTGGTGATAGTATCCCACCTGATTATCCCACCCACATGTCCCACCCACATATCCCACCCACATATCCCACCTAATTATCCCAATCATCAACTACAAACACTGTTGCGCACATCACAACACTTAACCCCCCTCCCAAAAACCACACAGCCTCCTGGCAACCTAAACTCCAATGGCAAGGACCTGCTCATCTACGGCAAGCAGTTTGGCAACGTTTTCATCGGCGTGCAGCCCACCTTTGGCTACGAGGGCGACCCAATGCGTCTGCTCTTCAGCAAATCTGCCTCCCCCCACCACGGCTTTGCAGCCTACTACACCTACCTCGAAAAGGTCTTCCAGGCAGATGCCGTGTTGCACTTTGGCACCCACGGCTCTTTGGAGTTTATGCCCGGCAAGCAGGTCGGCATGTCTGGCGTGTGCTACCCCGACACGCTCATCGGAACCATCCCCAACGTATACTACTACGCTGCCAACAACCCCTCTGAAGCAACCATTGCCAAGCGCCGATCGTATGCCAACACCATCTCCTACCTGACCCCCCCCGCTGAAAACGCTGGCCTCTACAAGGGGTTGAAAGAACTCAAAGAGCTCATCTCCTCCTACCAGTCCATGCGTGAGTCTGGCCGCGCAGCCGCCATCTGCAATGCGATCATCGAAAACGCCCGCCAATGCAATTTGGACCGTGACGTGCAACTCCCCGAGGAGGATGCCAAGGATATCGATGTGGACGCACGTGACTTGGTGGTGGGTAATGTATACCGCAAGCTCATGGAGATTGAGTCGCGCCTGCTGCCATGTGGTCTCCATGTGGTCGGTTCTCCCCCTACAGCAGAGGAAGCAGTGGCCACCTTGGTCAACATTGCCGAGATTGACCGACCAGAGGATGACCCACCCATCAAGGGCCTGCCTGGCATTTTGGCCCGTGCCATTGGTCGCAACATCGAGGAGATTTATGCCAACAACAACAAGGGGCAGCTTGCTGATGTGGAACTGCTGCAACAGATAACAGAGGCGAGTCGCGACTGTGTGCGAGAGTTTGTGAAAGACAGGACCAACGCAGAGGGGCGTGTGGGGACCAACATGATGAGCAGCTTGGCCAAGATGACTGGGTTTTATGTGGAGCCATGGGTGCGTGCGCTCAAGGGGACGCAGTTTGCGGGGGCGTCTCGTGAGGAGTTGGTGGGATTGTTTGGGTTTCTGGAGTTTTGCCTGACGCAGATTGTGCAGGACAATGAGCTGGGGGCACTGACTGAGGTGAGTGTCTTTGGGGTTGTTGTATTTTTGCAGGGGGAGGGGTGGGATGGTGTTTTGTGCATGGGGTGGAATGATGTTTTGTGTGGGGTGGAGGTGGGATGATGTGTTGTGCAATGGGTGGATGTGTACTGACATGTGCATACTGAAATATACACATACACGCACATGCATGCCCTGTATTACACAAACAACAAAACCACACACATCAAGCACTCACATCAATCCACCACCACTGTTGATTTGAAAACACTTCACCCCCCCCGACCCTTCACAAACACACAGGCACTGGATGGCCAATACGTCCTCCCAGGTGCAGGTGGTGACCCCATCCGCAACCCCAACGTGCTCCCCACTGGGCGCAACATACATGCCCTTGACCCTCAATCCATCCCCACCTCTGCTGCGCTGCAATCGGCCAAGGTGGTGGTGGAGCGTCTGTTGGAGCGTCAGCGTGTGGAGGCTGGTGGTGTGTGGCCTGAGACGGTCGCGATGGTGTTGTGGGGTACTGACAACATCAAGACCTATGGTGAGAGTCTGGCACAGGTATGTTGCTATCTATGTATCTGCAGAGGATGGTGGGTTGTGGTGCATCAGGGGTTTGTATAGTGTTGTGCTCTTGCATTGTATTTTCCATCATAATCCCCTCATCACTCCTCCTGCATAACTTGCTCATACTCATCATCCTCCCCTCATCATTCCTCCACACTCATTCCTCCACACTCACCCCCACTCACTCATTCCTCCACAACCCCCTTCATAACAACAGGTCTGCATGTTGGTGGGCATCAAGCCAGTCCCCGATGCCCTGGGTCGAGTCAACAAGCTCGAGGTCATCCCCCTGGAGGAACTCGGCCGCCCCCGTGTGGACGTGGTGGTCAACTGCTCCGGCGTCTTCCGTGATCTCTTTGTCAACCAGATGAACCTTCTGGATCGTGCTATCAAACTGGCAGCAGAGCAGGACGAGCCAGAGGAAATGAATTTCGTGAGGAAGCATGCACGGGAGCAGGCTGAGGAGATGGGGGTGAGCCTGCGTGAGGCTGCTACCCGTGTGTTTAGCAATGCCTCGGGGAGTTATTCTACCAACGTGGGGTTGGCTGTGGAAAACAGCAGGTGTGTTGCTTTGTTGTGTGGTGTGGTGTGCGTGGGGTTGGGTGGTTTTTGTATGGAGCTGGTTTGTGTGTGAGATGGTTGTCTCGCGTGTGCCGTGTGTGTCTGTGTGTTTTTCAATCCCCTCTTGTTTCATGTACCTTCCCCTTGTTGTTTCCTATGCTTGTACCTGATGACACACCCACATTCCACCAACACCCACATACCCCAACACCACACCAACACCACACACAGCTGGGGTGATGAGGCCCAACTGCAGGAAATGTATGTCAACAGGAAGAGCTACGCCTTCAACAGCGATCGCCCCGGTGCTGGTGGTGAGATGAACAAGGAAATGTTTGTCGCTGCCATGAAGACCGTCGATGTGACCTTGCAAAACCTGGATAGTAGTGAAATCAGTCTGACTGATGTGAGCCACTACTTGGATAGTGATCCTACCAAGCTGGTGCAGGGGCTGCGTGGTGATGGGAAGCTGCCCAGTTCGTTTATCGCCGACTCCACCACCGCCAATGCGCAGGTATGGGGTGAGGTGTTGGGTTTGGGTGTTTTGGGGGTGCTGGTTTGGGGGTTGGTGAGATGTGTTGGGGTTGGTGAGATGTGTGAAGGGGTGGTGGGATGTGTTGGGGATGGATGTGATGATGTAATGATGAACAAAAGAGAAAATGACGTGTTCGATGTGTTTGATATTGTACCCCATCCACCCACACAACAACACACCGCTCCCTCCCCCCCCACAACACAGGTGCGCTCCCTGGCCGAGACAGTGCGTCTGGACTCTCGCACCAAGCTCCTCAACCCCAAGTGGTATGAAGGCATGATGGCAAGCGGGTATGAGGGTGTGCGTGAGATCCAAAAGCGATTGACCAACACGCTGGGCTGGTCAGCTACCTCAGGCCAGGTATGTGTTTTTTGTTATGGTTTTGTCATTGTTTGTTCTTTTGTCATTGTTTATTATTTTGTTATACACATGTTTATTTTGTCATTATGTGTTTTGCTGATGTGTAGGTGGAGTCTGTTGCATTACCCTAGTTCCCCCCCACCTGACTCGATCACTCTCCCCCACCCCACACACGTACACCCCCCCACCCCCACCCACGCCAACACAAAACCCCTCCCTTATAATAACCCAGGTGGATGGTTGGGTGTATGACGAGGCCAACGCCACGTTCATCGAAGACCCTGAGATGGCAAACCGCATGATGGAAACCAACCCCAACTCCTTCCGGAAGCTGGTCGCCACCTTTTTGGAGGCGAATGGCCGTGGGTACTGGGATGCCAACCCTGACCAGATCGACCGCCTGCGTCAGCTGTACATGGACGTGGAGGATAAGATTGAGGGTATCGAGTAAATGGTGTGTTTTGAGGAAATGGTGGTTTGAGGACAGAGTGCGTGTCCGGGAAAGGGTGTGTTTTTAGGAAAGGGTGTTCCTGGGACCCACTCTGGAGAAAGCAGATGGGGGAAGAAAAAAATGTGTATTTGTGTGTGACGTCATGTGTGTTTGATGTGGTACCAACTTGTGCTGGCTATGTTGTGTTATGGAGTGACAGTATGAAGGAGGCGTCGAGTTTGTATGGACGTCGGTGGTGGTGTTGGCACTGTGTGTGTGTTGTGGTGGCGGTGTGCTGGGTGTGCTGGGGAAACACAACACACACACACTGCCTGGGCCGTTGACATTTAATACACCCCCAAAAAAACAACACACTGGAATTCAGTGTGCCTGCACACCAACATGCACTGCACACACAATATGTGCAGTTGCAGTTATGTGTGTCCATTTGCGTTTACGTTTCATTTGCTCTTGTCTCTGCATATGCTCTTGTTTGCAATTCTGTGCTGCGGTGCCCACCTGCAATTGGGTAACACAACAGCCTAGTAGTGGGAGTTGGTAGCAAGCAGCTGGCAACAACCTGGTACAGTCATCAACAACAATGTTACAAGTGTGGTCACGGGTGTGGTCACGGGCAAGCGAGCAGAAGTATGAAAAAGTATGGTACATTTCTGTTGTACATCAAAATGACATCACTGCTTCATCACCAAGAGCCTACCAACCCAATTTCTTCGACGACGCGCATTGCCTCTTTGTTTCCCCTTGCCCTTCGAAGCGCTGCGTGTTTTCGCTGCCACGTGCGTGCCGGGTATGCCGCGTCCACCGCCCCCCGCGCCCCTCTCCTCTCCCACGCCGTCCCCCCATTTCTCTCCCGCACGTCGTAGCACAGCCGCAGCACGAGGGCATCCTTTGCTGGCAGCATCGCAAGCAGACGCTCCACGTCTTCCATCACCATCCGTGCACGCTCCTTCTCCTCCCACCCGCCACCGCCCTCCTCCCCCACACCGACCAACAACCCACCCTGTTGGTCGACATGGCTCCCTGCATTTCCCCGCGTGGCTTCCTCCCCCCCCACTTCATACCCCGGGCGCTCCCACGACGTCGCCACGCATTCCCCCACCCGCGCCGCCGCCACCAATCGTCGAGTGGTCACACCTGGGATGGCTGCATGTAAGTCGGCCAGGGTGGGGGTGCGTCCCAGTGTTTGTTGCACTGCATACACCTGCCTGACCAGGTTTCGGGCCTTGGCACCAAGTTTGAATGGTACTGCACGATCGCGGGTGTGTTGTATGTCGTAGATGAAGTTGATCATTTGGCCACGCAGGCGAACTGAAGCAAAGGCGGCAAAGGGGACGTCGGGGGGGAAGGTTGATTTTTCTACTGCCACTGCCAGCTCTTGTATACCCTACAAGGTGTGGTGAGTGGTTTGTTGTAGAAGGGTGCGTTGTAGAAGGGTGTGTAAAGGGGTGTGTGCATGTATGCATAAGTCTAATTTGTGCATGCACAACACACGCACTCCCTATGAACATGCACTTCCAACCCACCCACCATCCCCCCGCCCGTCTCACCAAGGCGAGCAAGTCGGGCTCCACATCTGCACATCGAAAACTGGCCGCCACACGCTGTGCAACACGCCACGCCAATGGCCAGTGAAAGCGCGCAAGCAGGGATTGTGCGAGGGGAAGTAGGGTGTGTTGGTATACGTGACAACAGGGCATATCGAGGGCAATAGCAGATCGTGCGTGCACAATGAGGCGCTGCAGGCTAAAGAGATCGTCTGATGGGAGCACAGGGGTTGCACGGATGCGTGTGTTGAGTGACAGCATTGCATTTCTGTGGGGTGAGTGTTGTTGAGCGTGTGTTGCTGTGTGTGGGGGATCATCACTACACCCCACCATCACACCTTGATGGTATGTGCTGCGCTTCTGCACATGCGAGGCGATGCTGCAAGGTGGCAAGCAGCTGTGCATGGTGCTCCACGTGGGGTCGTGTGTTGGGTGGAAGGGAGCGAACGACACTCTCTGCAAGAACGTCCGTCGCAAACACATCTTGGCTATTGGCTAACATGGGCATCCGTCGTGATGTAGATTTGCTACTGGTGATAGTTGCCAGCCTCGCAATATTGTCTTCTGCAACATCAAGCGGAGGAGCATCATGATCATCAAAGCTTGTTTTGCCGTGTGGCTCGGGGGGCGCCACAACTATGTCTACAATAGCAATAGGACGTGTTTGGGTCACTGCATGCGGTGGGGTGGGGGCGGTGAGACGAACTGGCCGGCCCGCCCGTTGATGTATTGATGAAGATGGTGTTGCCTTGGGAGTTGGGGCTTTGGGTGTGTGCATGTTGTGTATTGTGTGTGTGGGTGTGTGTATATTATGATCTGCATCGGCCAATTGGCAAACGATTGGCATGAACAAGGGTGTGTTTTTTAGTTTTTCATATTATGACACAACGACAGCCACAATACATTCCGTCAGGAATACATCGCTATACAATTTCTACTACACACATTAAAACATAAATGACAGAAACACCAGAAGACGAACACATCAATGGCGGCAACAAGTCAACGGCAGCTCCCGTTGTCAACCTTATAGAGGTCAGCATTGCGTGCACTATACTCCACATCCACATTCCAACATTCCAACCACCACTCATCAACACACAACAGTTTAACAACAAAAGTTGCACACATGAGGTTGCATGGCCCCCCGATTCCGACCCCACCGCCGTTTCCTACGCACCCCCCCCCCACCGTCCTGGCCCACCTGCCCGCGAGTACCCCTTTCCCATAGACCCCTTTCAGCAAACAGCCATCGACTGCCTCGAGGCGGGCCACTCGGTGCTGGTTGCTGCCCACACATCTGCAGGCAAAACGGTGGTGGCAGAGTATGCTTTTGCCATGGCACTGCGTGACAAGCAACGCGTGGTCTACACATCCCCCCTGAAAGCACTCAGCAATCAAAAGTACCGGGAACTGTACGAGGAGTTTCAAGATGTGGGGTTGATGACTGGGGATGTGACCATCAACCCGGGGGCATCATGCCTCGTGATGACCACAGAAATCTTGCGTTCCATGCTCTACCGTGGCAGCGAGGTCGTACGGGAAGTGCAGTTATTGGTGTATGACGAAATACACTATCTCCGCGATGCCGAGCGTGGTGTGGTGTGGGAAGAGAGCATCATCTTGGCGCCCAAAAACGCCCGCTTTGCGTTTTTATCAGCCACCATCCCCAATGCGCTGGAATTTGCAGAGTGGATTGCTGCGACGCACCGATCACCATGTCACGTGGTGTACACAGAGTATCGACCCACACCGTTGCAGCATTATGTGTTTCCCTCGGGGGGGGAGGGGTTGTACCTGGTGATGGACGAGCGCGGTGGGTTTCGGGATGATACGTTTGGCAAAGCGGTGGCTGCGTTGCAAGCTGCTGCTGAGGGTGCTGGGGGTGCTGGGGGTGGGAAGAAACGCAAGGTTTGAATTTTTTTGGGGGGGTGTTTGTGGTGGAAATGGGTTGTATGTGTAATGTATGTGTAGTACATGTGTAGTGTATGTGTAGTACACAATAAACACCCATATACATGTGTGTATGTTGCCAGTAGTACTGCACAATCACCACATCAGTACCGAGCAATCATGCTCCCCTTCCCCTCCACACCTCCACACCTCTCCCCCACACACCTCAACACCCCCCTCCCCTCTCATTTCCAATTACAGGAAACAAAAGCAACCAACACTGGGGAGCGCAGTGACATATTTAAACTCATCCGCCTCATCATGCAGCGGGGGTACGACCCATGCATAGTGTTTAGCTTCAGTAAGCGTGAGTGTGAGGCACTGGCGTTGCAAATGGTGTCATTGGACCTCAACACGGATGCTGAGAAAAAGCTGGTACAGGCTATATACACAAATGCGTTGGAATGCTTGAGTGAAGATGATCGGTGTGTGGGTGGGAAGGGTGGGGTTTGGGTGGGTGGGTAGGCGGGGGAAAGGGGGGGTTGCAATGACGTACATTGTGGCATCAAATGTTGGTGGCAATTCATGAACATGCGCTGTACTCTCTACACCCTCTCACATTACCGTCACATCTCTCTCTCACACCCTCTCACATCACTGTCACATCACTCTCTCACACCCTCTCACATTACCGTCACATCTCTCTCTCACACCCTCTCACATCACTGTCACATCACTCTCTCACACCCTCTCACATTACCGTCACATCTCTCTCTCACACCCTCTCACATCACTGTCACATCACTCTCTCACACCCTCTCACATTACCGTCACATCTCTCTCTCACACCCTCTCACATCACTGTCACATCACTCTCTCACACCCTCTCCCACACAGTCGTCTTCCTCAGCTTGTCAACATGCTACCCTCCCTTCAGCGGGGCATAGGTGTTCATCACAGTGGGTTGCTTCCCATACTGAAAGAACTCATTGAACTGCTGTTTGGTGAGGGGTTGCTCAAGGTGAGGGTGATTGTTTTTGTGGGGTTTTGTATGAACATGACTGTAGAGACATGACGCTAGGTGTTCTGTGCCATTGAACATGCGTGTATACACATACCTACCAACAAGCATACACATCTACACACCATACATAACTATCATCATCATCAACAACAACAACATCATCATCACCATCATCATCATCACTCCACACCACTCCACGCTACGACACCCCCCTTTTACACCACACACCACACCCCATAGGTATTGTTTGCCACAGAAACATTTTCCACTGGCCTCAACATGCCAGCCAAGACAGTCGTATTTACCTCACCTAGAAAATTTGATGGGGGGCAGTTTCGGTGGCTGTCGTCTGGTGAGTACATACAAATGAGTGGACGTGCTGGGCGCCGTGGGCTTGATGACAAGGGTGGGTGGGTAGGTGGTGGGTGGGGGTGGGGTGTGTTTGTGGTGTGCAGTATGAATACATGTGGTGGGGTGCAGGTAGGGGTGGTCTGCAATGGTGGTGGGATGGTATGTACGCACAAGATGCTCCCCTCTCATTTCCCATGTACACTCTCGCTTCCCGCCTACACTCATAATTCCCCACCCACCTCCCCTCTCATTTCCTATATACACTATCCACCTCCCCTCTCATTTCCCACCACCAGGTATCGTCATGCTCATGCTCGACACAAAAATGGACCCCCCCATTGCAAAGTCAATGATATGTGGAGCCCCAGATACCCTCCACTCGGCATTTCACCTGTCATATCGTATGCTACTCAACTTGTTACGATCACAGATGGTGTCTCCGGAACATGTGCTCAAAGCAAGCTTCAGGCAATTTCAATTGGAACGTTCCTTGCCACAGTTGCAGGTGTGGTGATGTCAGGGGACGGTGTGTTGACCTACTTGTGGTGTATAGAGTGTTTGTGGTGGGTGGGTGTGGAGAGGCGGAGGTGTTGAGTGTGGCGCATAGCGTGTGCGGTGTGTTGAGTGTGTATGGAGAGGGTGTGTATGGAGAGGGTGTGTATGGAGAGGGTGTGTGTGGAGAGGGTGTGTGTGGAGAGGGTGCGTATGTACAAAAGCTTTGTGACGTATGTTCAAAACACCACCACACACATCCCATCCCCATCCCCATCCCATCCCACCTCATCCCCATCACAACCTCAGGCCAACGTCGACAGGCTGCAAGAAGAATACGACAATACAGTCATCCCGGATGAGATCACCATTGCCCAATTTGCACTCTTACATCAGCAACTACGTGAACAGCAAATCGCACTGCGGGGGTGCTTCACAGCACCAGTGTATGCATTGCCGTTTATTCAGCCTGGACGATTGGTGAGGGTTGCTACAAGTGAAGATGGTACACTGGGTATGTGTGGGTGGGTGGGTAGGTGTGGGTGTGGGTGTGGGTGGGTGGGTATTGTGCACAAAGGATGGTACACTGGGTATGTGTGTGGTATACAAAGAGTGTGCATGACAACATCATTACACCCCAACACACCCCAACACACCCCAACACACCCCAACACACCCCAGCAACCCAATACAACACACCTCACTATAACAACACAGGTAATGCTAGTGTCATACAACCAGCAGCAACCCTAAACTTCACCAACCCCATCCCACCACCGGGTGTATGGGCAACAGTTGTCAACTTTGAACGTGCCCCAGACACTACCGATACCACCACCACCAATAATAATAACAACACATCCTCCTCTCACACCCCTCTCCCAACCAAAAAACGAAAACGAACGGGGGAGCAATACATAGTGGACGTGCTGTGCAACGTGCACCCCACCACTGCCGCAGGGGGTGCCACCCGCGGGCGGGCCCCCCTTCTGCTCCCCCCCGACGACCCACAGGGGGTCCCTGTGGTGTTGGCGGTCCCCCTGGGGAGCATCGAGTCGCTCAGTGCGGTGCGTACCTACATCCCACAAGATTTAAGGCCACAGGAGGCACGTGCGCTTGCTGTCAAGGCCCTTGCCGAGGTGTTGCGGCGGTGTGAAAAACAAGGGGGTGAAAAACAAGGGGGTGAAAAACAAGGGGTACCGTTGCTTGACCCCTGGACGGATTGTAAAGTGGAGGATGACAAAGCGAGGAAATTGTTTAAGAAGATGCAGCAGGTGGAGGGGGCGCTGCGGGGGCATGCGCTGTTGGGGATGGGGGAAAGGGAGGCGCTGTTGGCTCGTTATCAACACAAAGCGGTGTGTGGGTTGGTTGGGAGGAGTGTGGTGGGGGTGGTTGTGTGTGTGTATGTATGTATATGTATGTGTGTGATGTGGTGTGTATGTGTATCATACACACACATATATATATATATATATTATGTGTGTGATACATACAGACATGTGATCCCTTACCAAAGACATCTCTCCACCCACCACCCTCTCTCCTACCCCCCACCCCCACCCCCACCCTCACACAAACAAAGGCCCTCCAAGAGCAAATTGCCATTGCCAAACGGGACCTCAAAGCAGCAAGTGCCCTCATCTTCCGTGATGAACTTGCCAATAGAAAACGAGTTCTGAGACGCCTCGGGTACCTCACAGAGGAAGATGTGGTCACTGTCAAGGGTCGAGCAGCAGCAGAGCTGTCATTGGGGGATGAGCTGGTGTTGTCGGATTTGTTGTTTACGGGGGCGTTGCAGGGATTGGATGGGGACCAGCTGGCGGCGTTGCTTTCGTGCTTTGTGTGGCGGGAACGACGAGAGGCTGGTGGCAAGGTAGGTGTTGTATGTATGTGTACTGCTATATATGTACTGCTATATATGTACTGTATATATGTGTCTTGTATATATGTCTCTTACATATGTCTTATATATGTAGCAGTGGGAATGAAATGAGAGGGGGGGAATAGAGCAATGCATGACGGGGGAAAACTGCATGCTTGTACACATCACAACACATCACATCCCCCCAACCTCGTCCAGGTTCGGGAAGACCTACGTCCCGTCTTCAACACCCTCCGCGACACCGCCCGACGCACCGCCAAAGTAGCTGTCGAATGCAAACTCCCCATGGACATTGATGAATACGTAGACAGCTTTTGCCCTGATCTTATGGACGCGGCCGCTGCCTGGGCCCGTGGGATGCGATTTGCCGACGTGTTGAAGATTTCGAGTGTGTTTGAGGGGTCCCTTGTGAGGGCGGTGCGCCGGCAGGTGGAGCTGCTGGCGCAGCTGGTTGCGGCGGCCAAGGTGGTGGGGGAGGTGGGGTTGGCAGGGTCGTTTGAGGAGGTGGTGGAGAAGATGAAGCGGGATATTATTTTTGCTGCATCGTTGTACTTGTAGTAGAGGAGGTGGGGGGGGACGGGGTGTGCGTTTTCATTGGGTGTTGTATGGATACGGCAAAGAGAGAATGGTTTGTGCATATTTGGTTACGTATGCATATTTGCTTGATACACATTATTGAGTGCACATTGCAACAATGATGAATGAAAAAATACATCGTGCACAATAACAACAAGTACCACCATCATTTTCATAGTTGGTAATAGTACAAAAAGGAAAACACAGCAAAAATAAACACAAATCAACACGCGTTCATTACAGCTGCAGCAAATCATCAGTCACATGTGCGGGGGACCCCTTGCCACCACCACCTTCACCAGCACCACCACCAACACCACTCCCCCCCTTTGATGGATGCTTCTTCTTCTTCACCATGCCACTCACAACCCCTGGCGTTGCACGGCCCCTCTTTTGCACAGAGGGGGTCCCTCGCAAAGAGGGGGTCCCTGTTGTCGCGTGAGGGGAGACCCCCCCCCTCAACGCAGAGGATGATCTGTAGCTCGCACGCAACTGGCTGTCGATACCACGTATGCTGGCTGGTGTAGCATGTCTGTAGCTGCTTGTTGGTCCACGTAGGCTGCTGGCGAGTCGACGACCAGCAGTGGAGAGTCCTGGGGGGATGGATGCAATGTGTGTGTACGATTGAAGATTGTACATCTTGAAAATTACATCAAGTGTGACACATCCTGCTCCACCACCCAAACCACCACCACCCTTCCCACACCACAACACATACCTTTTGTACTTCCAGGACGTCCAGTAGCCACCCCGGCAATGGCCCCACCACGTGCCCCACCCCCTCCTGTCGCCATGCGTCGCGCCAATGTTTCCCTGCTGCGCACCTCTGGCATGCGAAAGCGGCGTCCCTGGGCATCTGCAACATCAGGCAAGCCATCGTCAAGGTCGTCCACCAAACGCAGGGGGGTCCCTTCAATGTCACCCCATGTCATCATGGGGGCCCCTCCAAGATGCCCAGGTGTCATGGTGGGTGTGTCTAAATAGTTGTATGTTGCACGTCCATCACCATGTTGTGGCTCAGGTGCTGGACGGTCGCCTGCGGGGTGTGCGGGACCATCACGAGCGGGGGGGGGTGGCATGGTGGCTGTCGATGATGAAGATGCAACAAACCGGGTGTTGCTTGCCCGAATTTGTTTTGGTGGGCCTGCCACACGTGCTGCAAGTTCTGCTGTGGAAAGCATCAACTCTGGTCGTGCATTGGGGTCCCCCGGGTGCAGGCTGCGGTTGTGGGGATTGGCTGGGGGGGGTGCCAAGGCCATGGTCGGTTGCCCAGTGCTGCCATACCCATCTGTTATCCGCTGGTGGTGATTTGCGGATGCATCAGGTGTCTGTGTCAGCAATGCACGTCGCTGGGCACGCACGGCTGCTTCTGATTGGACGATGGTAGAAAATGATGCATTGTCTTCAGATGTGTGTTGCTGCAGAAATGCATCCAGACGTTGTGGTGGTGGCATTGTGCCACCCCCTGTAACATCTTCAGCAAGGCCTCCTTGCGATACACCAGTGTCCAGACGCCATGGGGTGGCGGTGGTGGTGAGCCATGGGGTGTCAGATGCAGCAGCGGGGCGTGCAGATGGCATCCCCCCCCCACCGTGGGGTGTGCGCATGCCCGCACGACGCTGTGCAATGTTACGCTGTGCTTGGCGGATGCGTGCTGGATCGCCACTTTGTACAGCATCCATCCATTCCAGTTTGCTTTGTGCTTTGGGTATTTCCGGAAAGTAATCACGTTCGATGATGGCTTCAATGGCTTCAGTCCATTGGTCCTCATCAAGGACGATGTCTGGGCGTCGTGGGGGACGTACACGTGCTCCTCCATGATGTGCAGTTGTTGTTGTTGTGGCAAGGGATGTTGTTGTGGTGGTTGTTAATGCTGTGTTGTTGTTGGCATGCATGTGGGTTGTACTTTGGTTGTGTAGTTGTAGTGTTGAAAACCCGCTCCCACTTGTTGTTGTGGTGGTGTTGGAAAGAGTATTCAAGCAGGACGCAGTGGGTGAGTTGTCATGGTTGTTGACAAAAGATGTTGCATGGTACTGGTCTGTGTATGTAAGCTCTGAATGTGTTCTCTGAAATATGCGTTGTATACCATGTTTTTTACATAATACATTAACTTTTAACAACAAAGCGATGACATTGTCGGGAGATCGTTCCTAGGTGCCCGGGCACCTTCTGCACCGACTCCACTGGTGGTTGGATACTCCAATACGCGTTATTTCTTCCTTTGTTGTGCTAGGTAAACAGGATAGGCAATCAGTCACTGCGGCAATACTCACAATATATAACCGAGCAATCTCCTCATCAACTACAGCATGTCGTTTGCGTACCACACACCGGGCAACGCAGCATCATTGACTGTTTTGACCAGACTATGTCCCCGCGAACAATAAACGGCGTGTGTGTTTTCTTTAAATGCCCTTTTGACAATCTGCTGCCAGCTGCGTGCTCATCATAGCCATCGCCGTGTGCCCTAAACAGCACACACACCCTATGACCACCAGCAGCTGGGTGTATGCCAGCATAGTGCTGCTTGTGTATGCATGCCTAGCATACAACAACTGTTTTCTGATCAACCCCACAGGGGACCCAACGTATGTGGGCAGATGGGGGCGGGTGACATGTGTTGATCGGTGTTGTTGAGGAAATCATGATTTTGGTGGTGTATCTACAATACGTGTCATTGGTACTGAGGTGTTACTGCGGTGTGATGCCATGGTCATAAAGATCATGTGTTTGGTCGACCTCCATATACAGGGATGGCATCCCTGGCCCACCAAAACGACGCTTGCAGAGCACCGGCAGCTACTTGACAAACACATGTACGTCAACGTAGGGTGCACTGATTTCTAATATATACATTCACATGGCATGTGTACCACAAACACCCTACACCCCATACAACACCACACACATCATGTACACCACACACACCCTACACACACAGCATGCTGTATATACACCGTCACACACCCTACACACACAGCATGCTCTATATACACCGTCACACCTGGTGAGTCATGGACCTCAATTGCCTCCACCACTGGCATCCCACTAGCAACACTGCTCTCAGCCAACCCCACTGCACAACAAAGCAATGGTATTTTGGGTTATTAATTGATATATTGTTTGGTGTTGTATTGGTACTGGTGGTATCATTAGTATTATATATATAGTGGTTTGGTTTTTTATTGTAATATTTATTACTGATTTGGTATTGTGTTAGTCGTCATGGTGATGATGCCAGTGGGATTTTAGGTTGTGTGTTGCTGTGTGTGTTGGTGTTGTGTGTGTTGGTGTTGTGTGTGTTGGTGTTGTGTGTTGTTGGTGTTGTGTGTTGTTGGTGTTGTGTGTTGGTTAAGCCTAATCATTGTTTATCACAATAGGTAATGCATTGCCTACTACAATAACAATAATGTTAATCAATGTCTACTACAACAGGTCAGGCATTGTCAGCATGGCAGGCAATCAACATACCATGTAGCAGTGGCAGTCAGGGACGAACAAACCAGGCAACAACAGGTGTAATTCCCTTTCATGTGCACTGTGTTGGGTTTGTCACATTTTCATTGTTGTATGTGCACAAACACACCCACACACTGTACATTTGTATGTGCACCCCCCCCCTATACATTTGTGTCTACGCACACATGTATGTATACACTTATGTATCGTGTATACATCCTGACAGTATTTCACCCCCCTCCCCACCCCCCCCACCCCCCACCCCCCCCCACACACAAACGCCCCTCCCCCACACAGGGACATTTACATGTCCTGATGCAGAGGATGCCACTCAGTTGTTTCAAGAGCTGAGGGCATCAGTAGGTCAACCTGGTATTACATGGAGCACCACACTTGAGACACAGTTGATACAGGTATATATATCATCATATATCATACATGACACCATGTATATCAGGTTGCATATCTCACCACATATATACATACTACACATCACACTGCAAATCATAGTGCATATATCACACTACATATATCATGCACACAGCATGTAGCACCACCCCCACACTCCCCCCAACACACAGGCACTGCAGCAACCCCCCCTCTCCTCCTCCCTCTGCCCCACCTCCCCCAACCTCACCGCATCACTCCCCAACAACCCCCTCACCTGGTGGGGCAACTACTCTGCCATCAATGGCACCTTGGTGAGCAGCTGTGGGGCATCTGTGGTCGGCTACTGGCAGCTTGTGAGGGATAGTGCAGGGGACAGTGTAGGTCAGAGTGTAGGTCAGGCCAACCCCACAGTAGATGGGGGGGCATCTGGGGTGACAGGGGGGGCCCTCTACAGGGGGGTGCCGAGTGGGGTAGTGCAGGCAGCACAGGTTGCGATTGTGAGCAATGTGACTAGGGAGTATGCATGCGCCCTGCAGGTAGTGTGGGATGTGGTGGTGGTGGTGGTGGTGGTGTGGTGTGATGGGGAAGGCTGTGTGTGCGTATGATGTGTGTGTGTATCTGTGTATATGAATGACAGGTGTATGTACGAATGACAGGTGTGTATCTGTGATACATCTACCCACTGCACACCCACCTGCATACTCCTACATTACCCACCATACACACATACACATAGGTGTGTGGTACTAGTCGCACACAAATATACTGTGCATTCAATGCCCCCTCAAGTACAAGGGTGTCTCCTGAAGCACTCACCAATTTTGCACTAGATGCAGGTGTGTGTTTGTATACGTGTGGGGGGGGAGGGAAAGGGTGCAGTGTGTGTGTGTGTGTGGTTGTGAACACTCCCCCCTTGCTCTACCCCACAGCTTCCCTACCGAACACCCCCCCACCCCCCCACCCCACCCCACCCCCCCACACAGGTGATGGTGAGTGTCCCTCCACCATATACAACCCCTCCCCCGGTGGCAGCGTAGCTTCCGTCGCATCTTCCCAAGGCATTGCATTCAACCAGCTGTTGTGTTATGGTGGGTATATAAATAGTGCGGGGACAGCTGTGCCTGCACTGGCATTGCCATGTGCTGGTTCAGTGGAGACAAGTGTGTCATGTGAAGCACTACAACTCAGCAGTATGTGTGTTTGTTTGTTTGTTTGTTTGTTATGCAAAGCACTACAACTCACATGCACTCCTTTTATATCCACATGCACTACTCCACACAAACGCTTCCTATTCATACACACAGCAACCCCCCTCCCCCGCCCCATGCGCTACACCCTTCAACCTGGGGAAAACTTCACAACCCTAGTCACCCGCTTTGGGCTCCCCTACACCCCCTGTGCGCTGTGCTGTGCAAACAATTACAGTAGTGAGACTGTGTATGGGTTTGCTGCATGTAGTCCCCCACCACTGACATCGGTGTTGCTGCCTGCTGGAAATGTATGTACCCCTGTGGGTGTATTATTATCTGTGTGAGTGGTATTGTATGTGTGGGTGGCGGTTTATGTGTGGGTGGTGTTGGTTGTTGTGCGTGTTGTTGTTCTGTGTGTGTGTTGTGTATATAAAATATTCCATGCTGTGTATATCAATCACTCCATGCTGTGCATACCACAGGTGTCGGAGGCAGTGCCAGGGTGTGCATGCAGTAACACACCAGCAGCAGTGACTGCAGCATCCACACCAGCACCAGCACCAACACCAACACCAACACCAACACCAGCACCAACTCCAACACCAACACCAGCACCAGTATCACAACCAGGGTTAGCACCAGGTCCCAGCAGGGGCCCTGCGCAGCCACCAGAACCCTCCGTGGGGCCCTCTGGGGGACCCTCTGGGGGGCCTGCTGTCCCTGCACCACAGCCTAACACACCCAGCCCACAACCAGCACCTGCACCACAGCCCAGCACACCCAGCCCACAACCAGCACCTGCACCACAGCCCAACACACCCAGCCCACAACCAGCACCTGCACCACAGCCCAACACACCCAGCCCACAACCAGCACCTGCACCACAACCTGCAGCTGTATCCCCCTCGTTTTTCCTACCGGCCCCTGCTCCAAGCATTCTCTTTTCTCCCTCTCCCACTTTATCGCCCAGTGCATTTCCTTCTCCCAGTCCCTCCCCCACCACATCTCCCACTGTATCTCCTTTGTTTGCAAACTCACCATCCCCTGTGGCATCCTCCCCAACACTCTCCCCACAATCCCCCAGTCCAACATGTGCGTATATAGTGTGCTATGCAGCTATGTATGCACTATCTCTACTCCTCCCATGCACACCACTCACGCACTTCATACTCCCCCCTCCCCCCACACAGCCTCCCCCTCCTCCCTCCTCAACACCTCTCCACAACCATTTGCCCCCGCCCCAGCCCCTGCCGTCACTGTTGCGTCCAGTTCACTCTCCACTGCCGCCATTGTGGGTATGGCTGCAGGCATACCACTTGGTCTCACCGCCCTTGTTGCCCTCCTTGTGCTGGCTGCACTACCATGGTGGCGACGGCGTGCTGCCGCCTCGCCCCGTGGCACCAAGGCGCCCATGTTGGGGGGCCCCCCCAAGAGCCCCCCCCCTGGGCCCGGCGGGGACACCACCACGGGCGAGTTTGGTGATGATGTCATATACGCATCCCATGAGGGTGTGAAAACAGACCCAACCAAGATGGAGGGCATGCTATCACCGTCGCTCCTGTCATCCCACACCACACCCAAATCCCCGGTGGTGGGGCCCCTATACGACACCACAGAGTATGCACACGCACCTGGGAATGACTTCATACAGGCATGGCGTGACTTTGGGCAAATGGAAGAAGGTGTCCAGGAAGGGGATGATGCACAGCGACATGCTGTGTGGCTCCATGCTGTGATGCAAGCGTCTGGCATCATCGCCGATGGGAATGGTCAGGATGGTGGGGATGGTGGGTATGCGGGTGAGGCAGTGTTGGGTGGGGCTATGATGGGGAGGGCCATGGGGGTTGCTGGTGGTGTACACCAACGCAGCAGTGATGGGACAGGTGTCGCACCAGGTGCCAGCATTGGTAGGCAACACTCGACTGCTGCTGGTGTGGAACGGGGGATAAGTATGGCAACGAGGAGGGTGTTTTCATTGATACCTGATGAGGAAGTGATGATGACTATGCAGCAGGATGCACAGGGGCAGTGGCAGCCGAAAAAGTTGGGGGAGGGGGGTTATGGCACGGTATGGGGGTGAAGGGGTGTATGGGGGTGGGTGGGTTTTGATATGTGCGGCGTCATACATCAATGACACCACTATTGTATGATACAGTGTGTATTGTGGTTGTGTGTGTCCTCCAATCACCCCTGTTTCTACTCCAAAACACCACCACACAACACAACAAAACAACACAGGTCTACGAAGCAACCTACCAGGGAATGCCCGTGGCGGTCAAAGTCATGAGGAACTCAGGCGTCCCCACCTCCATGGCCATGAAGGTGTTGGGCAAGGAAGTTGCGGTATTGCAGCGATGCAATAGTCAACACATGGTCGCTTTCCTGGGGGCCTGTATAACAGAGGGGGCCCTGAAACTGGTGTTTGAGCTCATGGAAGGGGGGACCCTGTTTGAGAAATTGCATGATGATGAAAAGGGGAGGGTGGAGGAGTGGCGATGGTCTGCACGGTGTGTGTTGGGGTGTTGGGGTGCAGGAGAATGTGGGCTGCATGTGTGGGGGGTGTGGGTCCCACAACAAGGAGTGTTCAACAGGAATACATATACCCCACCTCAACCACCAATACATATTCACCCCACCTCACCAATCCACCCCACCTCACCCTCCAGGGGAAAGCATGTGGCAGTGGATGTAGCAGCAGCATTGGTGTACCTGCATGAGGAGGCACATGTTATTCATGCAGATTGCAAGTCACTGAATGTGCTGCTTACTGGGGATGGACGTGCAAAACTAGCAGGTATGTTTGTGGGGGATGGTGGGTGTGTGTGTATGTGTATGTGTGTGTGTGTGTCATACACACATACCCCCATACCCCCACATACACACACACACACACATAACCCCTCACACACAAACACAGACCTGGGCATGTCCAAGGTGATAGGCCATCAATCCCTTGTGTCACATGGTGGTGCAGTGGGCAGCTTGCTATGTACGTTGTGTGTTGCTGATACATGATGTTGATGTTGATACATGATGATGACACATGATGTTGGGTGTGTGACATGGTGGTCCGTACATGGCTTCACGGCCATGCCTCCACACCATAGCACACGCCCACACCTGCATACTCATCAATACACCTGTTGCATGAATATCACAGGGGCTGCGCCTGAAGTGTTTTTCAACAGTCGTATTACCAAGGCATGTGATGTGTATTCTTTTGGAGTTGTCTTGTATGAAATCATTACAGGAGAGGTTCCACCAAGAGACAGGCAGTTTCGAACACCACGGTATGTATGTGTGTAGTGTGTGTATGCACTGCACATGATGTACCGCATACGTACGTGTTGCTCTGGTATTCCACACATGCAATGTCCACTCACATTGTTGCCCAGCTTGCACTCCCCACATCTACACCCCACCACCACCACCCACCACCACCCACCATCATGACCCACCTACACAGCGTCCCTGAGGAGTGTTCGAGTGCGGTGGCCGACCTCATGTGGGCGTGCTTGGCAAAGGAACCAGACCAGCGCCCCACAGCACGTCGATGTTGGGAGATACTGTCAGCAGAGGCACGGGAGGGAGGTGGTGCATGAGAAACCTGTCTATGTAACTGATGACATGGCAACATGCAACATTGCAATAGTCGACGCGTGGGGTGAAACCAATTGCACATTTTTTTAGTGTGACACAACAAATGACACAACGCCACGCAAAAAACAAGCAATATATGAGTTGTATGAATTAGTCGTTGAATCACACACGAATCACACACGAATCACACACGTTCCACACCTGTACAACACCAAAGGGGGAGCAATCAGTCGCTCATCCCAGAACACCACCGCGCCGATCGGGAGGGCATTTTGCACGTTAATAGCATAATACGAGTATAGCCGACGGCTATACAGCGCGTTGGGGCGTTACACGCAGCACAGGTATGTGGAATCGTGTGGTTTTTGCATGCTGGAACGGAAGTACATTTTGTGAGCCTGATCAGCAGTGTGACACTGCCCATGCGTAGCATGAGCACCATATGATACCATGACGCGTCTGTTCAAGCCATGTGTACCCGTTGTTCTCGATGAATCACTCACTCCCGAGTCCATCACCGAATGGTCGTTGTTGACTATTGTTAGCCCCCCGAGACACACGTACTGCATCCACCTACTACTACGCATCTGTACAGGAACCAACTACGAGCAGGAACCAACTACGAGTCAGAACTGACGAGCATCTTTGTGTCTCTCGAGCCCCTACACCCTATGACCACCCAACACAACCGAAAGGCCCTGTTTTTTTCCCTGCTCAAATGCGATCAACACGACCGCGTGGAGGAGAGCTCGGAATTTGTGAGTGAACTCCCAGCACGGATCGCGGCCTGCATGGATGCTGCAGCGCCTTGCCAGCACAATCAAACCTATCAAACTGTGCGTGAGTGTGTGCAGGAATTTGTGGCTGAGCAGCGTAGGGGCCTATTCCATGAACCCACTGATTTTGATGCATACTGTGACGAGGCAGACATTTCCTATGCCAACGGTAACAACGACCGGGCCCTTGGGTTTCTCGGGCGGGCTCTCGAGGTATGCGTAATGAATGGGGGTTGTAGGCTTTAATAAAACCCCTCTCCTTGATGAATAGAAGTGATGACAACTCACCACCATCATCACACAGGCTGCAGCAATCCAATATGCAATGCGGGCACTGGCTGAACAGCAACGCCTCCCCCCTACCCTGGAGCGCCTGTATGGACAGCCCGACTTGCAACACGCCCTCGTAGAGCAGCTGCACACCCTGTTGCAAAGCTTTGGCCTGATGTTTATCGAATTCCTCGAACGAGCAACCAGCCAGGAACACGCCACACCGCCGGGTAGCCCATCCTCATCCCCGCGCCTTATGGCGTTTTTTGCCGCCCATGCCGATGGGAACAAGGAGGATGGTCGTGAGTGGATTAGGCAGCTGTCACGCAGCAACAGCAGCAGTACACCATCGGCTATGGTGTGAGGATGTTGGGGGAGATGTGGAGACGGGATACAGCACGGTGTAGACACCTCAAAACACAAACATGACTTCAAACCATGACCATCTTTTTTCGCTGATGGTAGGTCTCAACAGGTTTTTCTTGTGTACGCATTTCTTTCCTTTGAGGTACACACGAGGTGTGGGGAGTACTATGTTGCTTCTATGTATTGTTTCTGGGGGGAATTTCCCGGGGTCCTGGGGAAAACTTGACTCTATGTATCATGATGAGTATTATGGAAGTTTTTTTATAGTTTTCTTTAATAGTTTTCTTTTCAAGTATACGTTGCAGAGAGGGCTTGCAGCAGTTGTATTTCTTGCATTGCAGCAGTTGCATTACTTGAATGAATCTTGTGTGTATTTCAAGGGTGTGCTTGCACCCTCTTTATGTCTCCTGTGTCACCATTGTGGACAGGCTGCTGCGTGCTGGGGTTGAAATACACCATGCTGCTGTGCACCGGGGTTCATGTATGTGTGTGTGTGTGTGTTTTATTTGAGGTTGTATGCATGCGTGTTTTCTGACAGACATGTCAACACCAACTGCTTGATTAACAACTGCTTGATTAACAACTGCCTTGAGAAGGCTGGAACACCACACCAAATGCCTGTGTGCGCCTGTTTGATACATGCAAGGGGCATCCTTGGTCTTAGTTGTTGTGGTCCCTCTTACAGGGCCTATGTATGATTCACTGCACGGTAATACGAGTACCCCATGAAAAAACAGGTCCCTGATCACACCACCGTCTCTCTATGATTGGTTCTCTCTGTTTTTTCTACCACTGCACACCACGGTCATACGAGTGGCAGGTACTGCACCATTGGAAACCAGGCTGAAGTTGGCCAACTGAAAAAAAGGATCACACCAGCAGCGGCAGCTCTGCAAATCGAACAACAGGTGCAGTGAGCGCCAATCGAACCGCCTTGCGCAGTGCAGCGTCTGCGTCTGTCAGTCGTTGCTGCTGCTTGTATACCAGCCCCTGTGGCAGGTGTGGTAGAGGCCAATGGTGTGGCAGTGGTGTGGCAGTGGTGTGGCAGGCTACATCATTATCACATGCAGGGTAATCAGCAAAAGTCAACCAGAAGCACTACATCATCACGCAGAAGCACTACATCATCACGCAGAAGCACTACATCATCATGCAGACTTGCTCCCCTTCTATATGCTTTCCATTATACATATATGCATTCCATACTCCTGCATACCAGTCGATACCACCCCTCTGCACGATCAGGTTCATATTGCATGGCACTCTTGAGAAACATTTCTGCCATTGCCAATTCACTCTCCTGACGACAATCCTCTAAGAACAACGGCGTGTTTCCCCCAGACATAATTCCCCCAGATAAATTGCCCAGAGGAGAAGCTCCCCCAAGAGCAGCCCCTCCACCTTGCATACGAAGAGAAGATGCTACAGAAGATGCGACAGAACTGCTTCTTTGAACAGGTGGTTGTGCAAGGGATGCTGCAGAGACAGGTGTATGCATAGCGTGTGCCCCATCCTGTAGCATAGGAATATGTAGTATATGTAGTATTATCTAGAAAATGTAGCATATGTAGTGTATGTAGGATGTGGTCCATATACCCTCCCCCCCCCCTTCCCCCGCCCTCCCCCGTCCTAAAATTTCCAACGGAATGTGATCCCACCATATCAATACCCACCATATCTGTAGAATGTGGTCTCAGTGTAGGGGATATTGCCTCTGCAGCCTGGGGTGATAGTGCCTGGGCCTGAGCAAGGTGTAGTTCACCTAAGGTGATGGCACACCGGGCAAAGCCGGGGTCTATTGCTCGGCATGTTTCAAAACACCGCAAGGCTGTGGGGTGGTCTCCTTTAGCACGGGCGAGCTGACCCTATGTGTTGTTGGGTGTTGTTGGGTGTTGTTGGGTGTTGAGGAGGCTGATAGGTGTGGCATATGCATGTGCTTTTGTGTGTACACGTGCACCTTTTGTGTACATTGTCGTGTTGCAATACAAATGATTGACATGCATGGTTGGTGGTCAACATCACACATCCCCAACACCACACATCCCCCACACCACACATCCCCATGAATACATATCCCCCCCCCAACATGCAAGTAAGGGTTTTCAGGCAGCACACCTGCAAGTAGGGTACTTCAGGCGCCCATTGCTTCACCTCAGCAGCTGCTTGTATGCAATACGCAGCATCCTCCATGCGACCAGCCAGGAGAAACACACGAGCCAGTTCACACCAGAGCTATATTGTGTGTGCAGATACGATTGTATGTGTGTGTATGTGTACAATATTGTGTGCAATAAAGTGTACAATAATGTGTACAGGATGTATACGAGCGAATGTGTATGTGTACAATATTGGCGTTGACAATCCTAGCAGTACATCCCTAACAATACATCCCTAACAATACATCCCTAACAATACATCCCTAACAATACACCCCTAACAATACGCCCCTCCCCCCACACACTCACCTTGAGGTGTAGGTTGTCCATTTCAGTATCGGAAGGAGGGGCCCCTCGTTCAGATACCAGGGCCCCACTCTCCGATTGCAGGCCCCCCAGTAAACTTGACAAACACTCAAGTGCCTTATCAACAGCACCCATACGCATGTGCAGGCGGGCCTGTGTGTGTGTGTTGTGTAATACACAGGGTTTCGTCTACAGAGATAGATAGAGAGAGAGAGTTCTCATCTACAGAGAGAGAATTCTCATCTACAGAGAGAGAGTTCTCATCTACAAAGAGAGAGAGATTGACCACAACAAACCACACAACTAACTACATAAACCCACTACACAACAAACCACACAACCAACACAAACAATCCACAACCAACAAAACCCAACACAAACCAACAAGACCCAAATCAAAAACCCAAAACACACACCATGATTTGCAGCACCAGCGGATGCACCACACCTCCCAATTCCACCACAGCCGCCCCCAACACCTGTATAGCCAACCCAAACCTCCCCTGTGCCCCCAGCAACAACCCCAACAAGCACCACCCCCCAATATGCCCCCCCTGCGATGCAGCAATACATGCTCTGGTCGTTCGTATGGCCTGGGTGAGTTGCCGTGCATGGGCGAGGGCGACGGCATGGGAGTAGAGTATGATAGGGTCGTGTGGATCTGCTGTAGCTGCAGTGGAGAGGAGGGATAGAGATTCTTCAAGAAGGGCGGTGCGTTCTGATTCTACAACATGTACCTGAGGGGTGTTGGGTGTGTGAGTGGGTGGGGGTTGGGTGGGGGGGTGGGAGGGAGAATATTTTTGTGTGTGTAGGGAAATGTATACAGGTGTGTACCAAGTATGGTGACCACAACACACAATGCATACACAAGGCATGCACAAGGCATACACAAGGCACACACATTGCACACACATTGCACACACCATACACACACCATGCATACACAAGACAAACAATACACACACAAAAAATCCACACAAAAACACACACACTTGTGTGGCAATGGCAAAGGCGGCCACACCCTGGAGCATCAATGCACGTGGTCTCAAGTGCTCAACATTACTTGTCCCATTGCTTGCCCCAGTCAAATTCCCACCACCACCATTGCTTGTACTAGCACCTGCGTCTGCTGTGTCAGTGTCCACAGCAGTTGATCGTTGACTAGCAGCAGTTTTATTGCTCAAGAGCTTGACAGCCAACCTGATTTGTATATGTATGTAGTGTGTATATAAATACCCTCCCACGCACACAAAGACCCCCCAAAACACCCACATACACAAACACACTCCCTCCCACACACACCCCTACACACACACAAACACAACCTACCTTGCTTGGTCGTATGCCTGCCTGTAATGCTCCTTGCCGGCAATGATGCCCACCTTGGCTGCCAACAACAACCCAGGCACATCATCCTCCCAGTCTAGCAACAGTGTGCGTAGTGCTGCTTGTGCAGTAGGCCATTGACGTGCAGCCACAGCAACCTGCATGTGATGAAACAATGTGAGGAGAACAAAATGACATGAGACCATGAACAGCACGCACACACACAGGTAAACATTTACCCCCCCAACCCCCCCAAGGGAAAAAAAAAAAAACGCACCTGAATCTGTGCCTCCCAGATGTGTTTCTTGGTCCAAGCATCTGCTTTCACATGGGGAAGCGTCTGATACAGTGCATGCCATTGCAATACATAGCCTGCTGCGAGGCATGCTCGCCAAAACAGTGTGTTGGCCACATCTTGGTTTGCTTTGTCCTGTGAAAGGTGAAGATGCCATGGTGTAGCCATGCGGTCACTGATGTGTCCATCACCATCATCGACGACCATTACCTGGCTGTATGTGGTTGCCAGGAGCAGGCACAGTGCAGCCTCCTGGTTGATGTCCTTGGGTGTGTAGGCCACTGCCCCCTGGGGTGTGGGTGTGCATGGACGTGTTGAGGATCTTCCGTTCACGTTGATCAACCCAAGACCATACCGGTGGCACTTTCAAGGGTGGATCAGCAGTACTGCCATCAAGCAGCAAATTCATTCCCAATGAGATCAAAACTCTGCGTTTGGCATCACCCTTGTCAGTGGCAAGAAATGCCATGATCTGTGATCGTGCATCTGCAATACTGGCATCCATCGATGTTACTGTCATTGTGGTTGTAATATGAATTGTGTGGATATGTGGATATGTGTGTTTGTTAATACACCTCTGTTTTGTGTGTATACAACACAAAAAAATGCAAAACAAAATATTCCCATTGCCATAGATTCCCATACCATTATAGATACTGTATAAGGGTACAGGTACATATAAGGGTTCAGATACACAACGGCATTAGTGACATGCTCGATTACTTTTGCATTTTCACCAAGGGGGGTGCATTGCTATGGGCATTTCAAATGGCAACGCTCAAAGGAGCACCAGTGAATGCATTGATTCGCACGTGCTTGCTTGAGGAGCGAAGCGGAGAAGCATCCTTCAACTACAACCCACCTAGCGGTGCCCCCTATACGCTCAAATGGATCATGCACAATGTACGTACACTTTTGGGATGTATTGGTGGATCGGTTACACGGGTATTGCTGTCTCCCAGAAGATACTGCCATCATCACCAACGCCCACAACCTTGGACAACCACCAACCACCCAGGGTCTCGATTTGGTTTTTGTTGCAGTATACCAAAAGGCACTCAAGCTGCTCTATGTAGAAGATCTGCTCAAGATTGTCAAGCGTGATTTCGCACAACGCTTTGAGCAGCATGGCGTGCACTATGATTATGCACCAGAATACACAGATATATTCAAAGCACACATAAAACGACTGGAACAGCACGCAGAGACACTGAGTAAAGCAAATGCACAGCGTGCACAGCAGCCCAAGGAGCGAATACAGGTGTGTAGTTTTTTTGGGGGGGTGCTCATTTTGACGATGAAGGTGAGAATAGCATGTGCACCACCCTCACACCCTCAGGGGACAGCACAGACAGCAGCAACCAATGGAAAACAAGAGAACACTGACGATGATGATGATGACGATGGCACAGGTGTTGATCAGCCATCTTCTGAAGCATCCGCTGCTGATGGGAACGATACACAACAATCCACAACAGATGAGGTAGGTGTTTGCGTGTGTGTGTTGGATGTGGTTTTGCTATATATTGTATATTGTTTGAGGTGCCTGTTGATGGTGGGCAAGGGATGGGTTGTTGTTCACCATGGGATGGGTTGTTGTTCACCATGGGATGGTTGTTGCCGTCCATCCTCCGAATGTCCGACGCACACACACAATAAACAACACCCTGTGTGTTCACAACCCCCCAGGATGAAAACACAACCAATGCCAACACAACGAATAACGCATTCAACACTGACCTTGTGAAAAAGCTGGCTGGCAAACGCAGACCAGGGGCCAAAGGTGGTGTGATGAGCAATGATGCTCCACGTGGGGCTAAGAAAACAGGAACCGTTAAAAAACGAGGGGCCCGTAATTGGGATGAGAAGAAGGATACTCCACAACTCGATTTTTCCAATGATGCAGGTGTGTGTGTGTGTGACTATATACACACATATGAAGTTGGTGGTGTGTGTGTATGCATAACACATACAACATCCACACATCCACACACACACACACACTTCCAACACATGCGATTTGCAACCCCCCCAAACCCATACACACTCCAATACCACCCTCATCCCCCCTTGTCCCCTCCCCCCCCCCCACCAGCCCCAGGCGCAACTACCACCCCCACTGCGCCCACTGTCGACTACCAACAGCGTAGCCGTGTAGACGTCGAAGACGACCTCCCTGAAGAATATGCCGAGTTGCTCCTAGAAGACACCTCGGAAGGTTCCGGAGGAGACGCATCTTCGGGCGTGCTGGCTGGGTTTGTGCGGAGCTTGGGTGTGAATGTGTTGGGTACACAGGCCCTGACAGCGGGGGATATTGGGCCTGCACTCGAGGCTATGAAGCGCAAATTGATGGAGAGGAATGTTGCTGCTAATATTGCTGACAAGTATGTGTGTGTGGGAGTTTGGCTTGTGGCGTGTGGGAGAGTGGTCTTTTGGTGTATGTGTGTGGGTGTTTATTTGTGTGTGTTTCTGTTTGTGTGTGTGTGTGTGTGTGTGGTTGGGGCTATCTGTACAACATATGATACCTCAACACAAGCAGACACCTGGTGTGTTTCCTCACACACAAACGCGACGTGCAAGCACCTGCACACCAACACCACATGCAAGTCACCCAACACCCTCCCGCCACCCCAACATCCCCCTCCCCCCCACCCCACCCCAAAGGTTGTGCGAATCTGTGGCAGCAAGTGTGGTTGGGCAAAAACTGAGCAGCTTCACTAGGGTATCCACTGCTGTCTCCTCTGCCTTTGAAGCAGCCCTCACTCGAATCCTCACCCCCAAACGCTCTATTGATGTGCTGCGTGATGTGCGGGCAGCAAAAGCAAAGGGGGAGCCCTATGTGATTGTGTTTGTGGGGGTGAATGGGGTGGGGAAATCGACAAATTTGGCTAAAGTTGCGTATTGGCTGCAGCAAAATGATGTGTCGGTATGTGTGGATGGTGTGTTGTGTATGGTTGTTTTTGGTGGTGGCGGTGGTGGCGGTGATGTTGGTGTTGTGTTGTTGTAGTGTTTATGCAACCATGTCTGTGGCGTAATTTGGGATGATGCACATGGTTTGTGATACTACACATGGTTTGTAATGATACAATGTGATCCCCCCTCCCCTAATACACCCCCCTCTACTATACAACACCTTGTCACCCTTTTCCTTCCTCGACAGGTCATGATTGCTGCATGCGACACGTTTCGCAGTGGCGCTGTAGAACAACTCAAGACCCACTGTACACGTCTGGGGGTGCCGCTGTATGAACGGGGGTATGAAAAGGACCCTGCAAAGGTTGCCAGTGAGGCTGTAAGGGCGGCTCGTGACCAGAAGCGGGATGTGGTGCTGGTGGACACTGCAGGACGTATGCAGGTAGTGTTATTTGTTTTGGGGGGGGTGGCAGAGGGGGGAGGCGGCGCGTGTGGGGAGTTTTGTGTGTGAGAGGGGTGTTTTTGGATTGGGTAGGTTGACACACATACACGGCACGTGGAAATAGTATTGGACATGTGTGTATCCAGTACATCACTACCCAATACACCACTAAAACACCCTATATCCCTGTCCCCTGCCTTTTCAAACACCCAAAACCCCACAAAACACCACAATAAACACGACAATAAACACCACAATAAACACCACACAGGACAATGAGCCCCTCATGCGTGCCCTGTCCAACCTCATCAATGTCAACCGCCCCAACCTGGTGCTGTTTGTGGGAGAAGCACTGGTGGGCAATGACGCTGTGGATCAACTGACGAAATTCAACCAGCGGCTTGCAGACCTGGCCAATACACCCTCCCCACATACCATTGATGGCATTGTGCTCACCAAGTTTGATACCATTGACGACAAGGTGGGGTATGGGGTTGGGTATGGGGTGGACACATATGGGGTGGGTTGTGGGGTGATGGGGTTGGTTATGTGGAGGAGGGATGGGATGTGGTCGAGGCAATGGTTGCTATGTGTATGTTTTTTCTTTTCTAATCAACAACGTTGTGCCAAGTATGATGTGTTTCAAAACCTCCATACACACACTGTACAAAAAAACAGGTGGGTGCAGCGCTGTCGATGGTCTACACCAGTGGCGCGCCCATCATGTTTGTGGGATGTGGGCAGACATATGTCGACTTGAAAAAGCTCAACGTCAAACATGTTGTGCAATGCCTGCTCAAGTAGAGTAGCTGATGGTTGTTGATTCATCTGTGTCGGTAGAACAACAGTTGTAAAGCCAGAAATGTTCTGGAGAACCAATTCTGGAGAACCAGCAGAGAAACTGGCCCCACCTTGTGACAGCTTCTTAGAAACAACCCCTTTTGCCTCATTTGCCAGAGTGTTGGCTATAAATCGTACAGGGAATACCCCAATGTCAAACAACTTTCACCAAACAGCATTCATACCACTCGTTTACGATGAAAACAATCATGGCCACCCTGGTGCTCCTCGCCATTTTTGCGACCGTCGCCCAATCCCACTCGCTGCACCCCCGTGTTGCCAACCCAGGCATCCAACCCCTGCAAGCCACGCACCAGCGTGCCCTCAAGCACGGAAACATGCGGTTTGACTACCAGCTCTACATCAACAACGCAAGCTCCACCTTCAAGCCCGTGATCAACACCCCCACCATGGAAGCCGTGTGGGGATGTGGTGCGGAGAACAAAAACTGCTCATGCAGGTAGGGGGAGGGCTATGGGTAGCCACAGGGAGCATTGTGTGCATATATAAACATGTGTGACATTGTCTCCCACTTACACAGTGTTCCAGAAGCAGACCCCTCCCTGATTCTGTCCCCATCGCTCTCCATGAAGGGCATGGGCACCCCCGGAACCATGACCGGCGTGGAATTTCTCTGCCGCTTTGCTGTCAAGTTTGTGGATGCACGCATCCCTGGTCAGGAGCAAGTGCTTCCGGGCTGCAAGTGCACGCTGCACGTCAACATGCCGTACGTTGGCGCCAACAAATTCAAGACAGATTGTCCTTGCCTGGTTGGCTTCTCCACACCCATCCCGGAGCACGACAACGTGGTGACCATGAGCGACACAGTGAGCAGGGTGTAGATTTGCATGGGGCTGTGCATGTTTGTAACCATTCGAGGGTAACAAACTATGATCTGCGATGCACCATTGCACCTGTTGCAAACTTGAGCCTCAAAGTGCAGCATTACACGTGCGACTTGAATTTTGTGATCATTGGTGCGTTTTACCAGCGGTTTTTGCGTCGTGCACCCTGCCTCATGGGAAACGCCGTCATGTGCCATGCAAAGCAAAACGGAAAAACACACAGGCTGCCTATTAACGCTGCTGTATCGCATAATAGTGTTCAAAGCCTGGTCATGAAGGCAGCCATGCAGGAGAAAACCAACGTTTCCCAACCCAACGGACTTGAGGAGTCGTGGGGGAAGCAGCCCTGCACCTGCCACATAACGACGTTCGGTCATTCCAGCTGCACAGAGCCTTTTCTGGAATAGGCAGTTGAATGCTGCTGTATTGGATAAATACACACGTTTTCTGCATTGATTCATTACACATTATTCACACACTCGCTCTCAACCCACACAAACCACCACCACCCACACATACACACACCACAACACACCGCAACACACCGCAACCACCGCTCAACATGGCAAAACTTCATATTGCTGCCTTGGCTGCACTGCTGCTGCTCGCAGTGGGGTCCCACGCCCGTATGATCCAAGAGCCGGTCCCAACCACCCCACAGCCAGGCAACCCCCAGTTGCTGGCTGAGGATCAGCAAGTGGGTCACGGTGCCTTTCGATTCGACTATATGTTGTACATCAAGAATGCATCCAACACCCATAGCCCTGTGATTACTGGGATGACCATGGAGTCTATCTGGGGGTGTGGTGCACGCAACCAAAAGTGCTCATGGTATGGTTGGAACACTGGTTGCACTGTTGCACCACACACTGTTGCACATAAAAACCATACACTCACGGTGCTACCACCTTGTTGCTCACCACCACCTCCTCCTCACCACCACAGTGAGGCTGTCAACGACCCCAACTGGATGATTCCCAATGCAGTCTCTATGCAAGGCGCAGGCACTGATGGTACTGCAACTGGTCTTGAGTTTTTGTGCCGCTTTACGGTTGCCTTTGAGAACCCTGAGGTATGTTGGTGGGTGTTTGAGGGACGTCAGTTTGTTTTAGGAGGTCTTTTAGGAACTTGAGGAACTTGAGGAATGTCGTGTTTGAGGAACCGAGCTGCCATGCTGCACAACACATCATTCTCTCTCTCTCTCTCTCTCTCTCTCTCTCTCTCTCTCTCTCTCTCTCTCTCTC
>VFQP010000672.1_pt1 | contig 58357 bp, 60 predicted proteins | sample 3512351 | NCBI WGS metagenome assembly VFQP01 (sample SAMN10412372, study PRJNA504923) | tailings metagenome | isolation source: Relicate 1 Philex TSF1 revegetated site | place: Philippines: Tuba, Benguet | collected 2017-08-29 | reverse complement strand
CGAGCTCGACGCCGCAGCAATAGAGCTCGAAACGCTCGGCCACGCGCGGGTCGCGTGGCGACGGCCGCGCCAGCGCGGCTTCCGAGACGGGATACTCGCAGAGGATCGTCGCGCGCCCGTCACCGAGTGCCGGCTCGACCTTCTCGACCATGACGCGGCTGAACATGTCGGCCCAGCCGTCGTCCGGCGCGTGCCGGATGCCCACAGCGGAAAGACCGGCGCGCAGCGCCCCGGCGTCGGTCGAGCCGTCGGCCGCCACGGTCGAGAGCAGGTCGATGCCGGCCAGCCGGTCGAAGGCTTCCGCGACGCTGAGGCGCTCGGGCGTCGCGAAGGGATCGGCCGCGCGGCCGCGCCAGGTCAGCCGCGACGCGCCAGCCCTGTCGGCTGCCAGCGCCAGCAGGGACGCGCAGTCATCCATGAGGGACCCGTAGTCCTCGCCCACCCTGTACCACTCGACCATCGTGAATTCGGGATGGTGCAGCGGCCCGCGCTCGCGGTTCCGGTAGACGGGTCCCATCGAGAAGATCCGCTTCTCGCCGGCGGCCAGCAGCTTCTTGCAGGCGAATTCGGGAGAGGTGTGCAGGTAGAAGGGCCGCCGCGAGCCGTCGGGACCCACCGCCTCGCTGGCGAAGGCGGACAGATGCGCCTCGTTGCCGGGCGACACCTGCAGGGTCGTCGTCGTCACCTCCTGGAAGTCTCGGTCGGCGAACCAGGCGCGCAGCGAGGCCGCGACGCGGTTGCGGGCCATGAGGCGCGGGCGGCGGTCTTGATGGACATGGGGGGTCCACCATGGGGAAGCTTCGGTCATCGGCTTTCCGCTCGTTTGCGCCGCATGACGCGCGGCGAGACTGGCGGCGGCTCATAGTTTGCGCTAAGGCCCAGCGCAAGGAAGCTGAGCCGGCATATGCCGGCCAACGGATCAAGAGACGCCATGGTCAAGGTCATCGCCAGCTCGCTGCGCAAGGGCAACGTCGTCGACAAGGACGGCAAGCTTTACGTCGTCCTCGCGGCGGAGAACATCCACCCCGGCAAGGGCACGCCGGTCACGCAGCTCGACATGCGCCGCATTTCGGACGGCGTGAAGGTGTCGGAGCGCTACCGCACGACCGAGCAGGTCGAGCGCGCCTATGTCGAGGACCGGCCACACTCGTTCCTCTATTCGGACGACGAGGGCTTCCACTTCATGAACATCGAGACCTACGAGCAGGTCGCCGCATCGGAGGAAGTGGTGGGCGATTTCGCGCCCTACCTGATCGAGGGCATGGAAGTGCAGGTCTCGCAGCACAATGGCGTGCCGATCGCGCTCACCCTGCCCCAGCGCGCCACCTTCGAGGTCGTCGACACCGAACCGGTGACCAAGGGCCAGACGGCGTCTTCTTCCTACAAGCCGGCGGTGCTTTCCAATGGTGTGCGGACAACCGTGCCGCCGCACATCTCGGCCGGTACGCGCATTGTCGTGATGACCGCCGACGGCTCCTACGTCGAGCGCGCCAAGGACTGATCCAACTTCAGGCAACAAAAAACCCGCCTCGAAGGCGGGTTTTTTTTGTTTGTGGATCGCTGTCCGGCCTAGATGCCGAGATTGGCGAACTTGTTCTTGAATTTCGACAGGCGGCCGCCGCGGTCGAGCAGGGTCTGCTGGCCGCCGGTCCACGCCGGGTGCGTCGACGGGTCGATGTCGAGGTTCAGCGTGTCGCCTTCCTTGCCGTAGGTCGACCGGGTCAGATACTCGGTGCCATTGGTCATGACGACCTTGATCGTGTGGTAGTCGGGGTGGATCTTCTCTTTCATCGCCCTGTCCTGTCTGGCGGCGGCGCCCTGCGGCACTATCGCCCGCCCTTGAAACATTGAAGCCGCGCCTCCGGGAAGGTACGGCTTCTGAAACGGTCGCCGGGCCTATACATCACCGGCTGACGCAAGACAAGGCCGCCGACGCGCGGTCCTTCGGAGGCCGGATGGCCGCAGTGGACATGGCAGAACCGGCGCGTGGGCGGCAACTCGGGCCGCTGCGCTCGCTCGTGCCCTATGTGGCGCGCTATCGCGGCAAGGTCGCCGCCGCGCTCGTTTTCCTGGCTTTGGCCGCGGTGACCACGCTGTCGCTGCCGCTCGCCGTGCGCCGCATGATCGACCACGGCTTTGCCGGCACCGACCCGACCTTCATCGCCAACTATTTTTCCATGCTGGTGGCGATCGCAGCCGTTCTCGCCTTCGCCTCGGCCGGGCGCTACTACTACGTCATCACGCTGGGCGAGCGCGTCATCGCCGACCTGAGGCGCGACGTCTTCACCCACGTCACCCGGCTCTCGCCCGCCTTCTTCGACACCGCGCGCTCCGGCGAGATCGTCTCGCGGCTCACCGCCGACACGACGCAGGTGAAATCGGCTGTAGGCGCCACCGCATCGCTGGCGCTGCGCAACACCATCATGGGGCTGGGCGCCGTCGTGATGATGATCGTCACCAGCCCGAAGCTGTCGGGGCTGGTCATCGTCGCGATCCCGCTCGTTGTCCTGCCGCTCGTCGCCTTCGGACGCTCGGTGCGCCGCCGGTCGCGGCAGGCGCAGGACACACTGGCGGAGGCGACCGCCTATGCGTCCGAGCAGATCGGGGCGGTGCGCGTCCTCCAGGCCTTCACCAACGAGCGGCTGGCGACAAGCCGCTTCGCCGCCGCCGTGGACGCCGCCTTCGAGGCGGCGCGCTCGTCGGTCCTCGCCCGCTCGGTGCTCACCTTCTTCGCCATCTTCGCGATCTTCGCCTCGGTGGTCGCCGTACTGTGGTTCGGTTCGCGCGACGTGCTCGACGGCACGATGTCGCCCGGCACGCTCAGCCAGTTCCTGATCTATGCGGTGATCGGCGCGGGCGCGCTCGGCGCGCTGTCGGAAGTCTGGGGCGAACTGAGCCAGGCGGCGGGCGCGACCGAGCGGCTGGTCGAACTGCTGGCCGAGAAGCCGGCGATCGCCGCTCCGGCCGATCCGGTCTTGCTACCCGCGCCGGTGCGCGGCGCGGTGACGTTCGAAAGGGTGACCTTCGCCTATCCGGCGCGGCCGGACCGCTCGGCCCTCAAGGCGCTCGATTTCGCCGTCATGCCGGGCGAGACGGTTGCCATCGTCGGACCGTCCGGCGCCGGCAAGTCCACCGTGCTGTCGCTCCTCCTGCGCTTCTACGACCCGGTCACCGGCACGGTTGCGATAGACGGCATCGACGTGCGCCGCCTCGATCCGGAAACGCTGCGCGCGGCAATCGCCATCGTGCCGCAGGAGGCGACGATCTTCGCCGCCTCGGCCCGCGACAACATCGCCTTCGGCCGGCCGGGTGCCACGAAAGCCGAGGTCGAGGCCGCGGCGCGGGCGGCGCACGCGCACGACTTCATCTCGAAGCTCGACCGCGGCTACGACACGATGCTCGGCGAGCGCGGCGTCATGCTGTCGGGCGGCCAGCGCCAGCGCGTGGCGATCGCGCGCGCGATCCTGCGCGACGCACCGATCCTGCTGCTTGACGAGGCAACCTCGGCGCTCGACGCCGAAAGCGAGACGCTGGTGCAGAAGGCGCTGGAAGGGCTCATGAAGGGCCGCACGACCATCGTCATCGCGCACCGCCTCGCCACGATCCTCAAGGCCGACCGCATCCTCGTGATGGACAACGGCGCGATCGTCGAGGAAGGCACCCACGAGACGCTGGTGCGGCGCAAGGGCCTCTATGCCCGCCTCGCCCGGCTGCAGTTCGAGGCTGGCGCGGACGTGTTCAGGGGCGCGGCGGAATAAACGCCGCTTGCCGTCATGCGGCCTCGGATATACATTGAAGGTCGTATATCCATGGAGGGCGCAGTGCAGGTAGCCAAGTGGGGCAACAGCCTGGCGATCCGGATTCCCGCCAGGGTCGCGGACGCGCTCAGCCTCAAGGAAGGCGACGAGATCGAGGTGCGGATCGCCGGCGACCGGACGTTCGACATCGCCCGCGACGGCGCGCGCGACCGGGCGATCGAGACCATCCGTCGGTTGCGCAGGCCGCTGCCTGCCGGGTGGACATTCGATCGCGACGAGGCGAACGCGCGTTGAGCGCCGCTGCACTCCTCGATACCAATATCCTTGTCTACGCGTTCAGTGACGACCCGAGGGGCGTCGTTGCCGAAAAGCTCCTGCAGCAGCAGGGCTGCGCCGTCGGCGTGCAGGGCCTGAACGAGTTCGCCAACGTCGCGCGGCGAAAGCTCGGCATGTCATGGCCTGAGGTTCGGGAAGCGCTTGATGCCATACGCAGCCTCTGTCCCGCCGTGATCCCACTGGACATGGATACCCATGCCGACGGGATCGACATTGCCGAACGCTATCGTCTGGCGGTCTTCGATGCGCTCATGGTCGCGGCGGCTCTGCGAGGAAAGTGCTCGACGCTCTGGTCGGAAGACATGCAGGATGGCCTGTCGATCGAAGGTCGGCTGACCGTCCGCAATCCCTTCATCCCAACAGGTCGCGCGCCACGCGCATGAAGACCCTGGATCCGATCGGGATCAGGTCGTCGGGGAAGTCGTAGTCGGGATTGTGCAGCGCCGGCAGGTCGCCCGCGCCGAGGAAGAACATCGCCGACTTCGACGAGCGGCCGAACAGTCCGAAATCCTCGGACGCGCGCATCGGCAGCTCAGCTTCGTCGTGCCCGACCTTCTCGGCGTCGAGCGCGGAGCGCAGAAGAGCCGTCGCCGTGGCGTCGTTCATCGACGCGACGAACACCTCGTCATAGTCGATCACGCAGGCGAGGCCGTGCTTCCCGGCGGTCTCTTGCGCCAACGTCTCGGCCGCGGCGACCAGACCCGCCATGCGCTCGTCGAGCCGCGTCCTGAGCGTCGCACGGATCTCCGCGTGGCCGGGTGCGATGCCGAACACCGCCTCGCCGAGGCGGGCATGGCAGATCGTCACCAGCGCGAAGTCGTCGTCGCCGAAGCCGCCATGCGACAGGGCTTCGAGCGCCGCAAACAGGTGCGCCACGGCGAGCGTCGGCGGCACGCCGGTCTCCGGCATCGACGCATGCGCCGTCCTGCCTTCGAGCCTGATCCGCATGCCGCGCGACGCGCAGTTCACGACGCCTTCCTTGAGGCGGACATGGCCGAACGGCACGCCGGGCAGGTTGTGGAGCGAAAAGGCGAAGTCCGGCTGGATGTCGCCATAGCGCGTATCGGCGGTGACGCCGGCCGCGCCGGCGCCCGTCTCTTCCGCCGGCTGGAACATGAGCACGACGCGGCCGCTTGCGGGCCGCCGCCGCCCGAACTGGCGGCCGAGCGCGGCGAGGATCGTCGTGTGGCCCTCGTGGCCGCACATATGCGACTTGCCGGCGACGGCCGAACGATGCGGCGCTTCGGATATCTCCTGGATCGGCAGGGCGTCGAGCTCCGAGCGGAACAAGACGGTGCGGCCGGGCGTACCGCTGTCATAGACGACGGCGACGCCATGGCCGCCGAGTCCGGTCAGCACGGCGTCGGGCCTGGTATCGGCGAGGAAGTCGACCACGCGCCGCGCAGTCTGCTCCTCCTCGCCGGATATCTCCGGATGGCGGTGAAGGTCGCGGCGCAGGGTAACGAGATCGGCAATGTCCTGATTGGTGAGCATGAACGTCTACCCCTGTGCCTGCCGCGCCGCATGCCGCCCGGCATTGCGGCCGGAGAAGATGCAGCCGCCGAGGAAAGTCCCCTCGAGCGCGTTGTAGCCGTGATAGCCACCACCGCCGAAGCCGGCCACTTCGCCGGCCGCGTAAAGGCCCGGCACCGGCTGGCCGGCAGCGTCCAGGGCCTGGCAATCCAGATTCGTGTGCAGTCCGCCCAGCGTCTTGCGGGTCAAGACATGCAGCCTGACCGCGATGAGGGGGCCGTTTGCCGGATCGAGGATCCTGTGGGGCTTCGCGGTACGGATCAGCTTGTCGCCGAGATAGTTGCGCGCGCCGCGGATGGCGGTGACCTGCGCGTCCTTGGCGAAGGGATTGTCGATCTCGCGGTCGCGCGCCTCGATCTGCAGCTTCAGCCGGTCGTGGTCGATCAGCTCTTCGCCGGTCAGCGAATTCATGCCCTCGACCAGGTCCGCGAGATTGGCGCGGACCACGAAATCCTCGCCCTTCTCCTTGAAGGCTTCGACCGGCGGCGGCGCACCGGCGCCACGCCGCGACTTCAGCACGGCCGACCACTTCTTGGACGTGAAGTCAGGGTTCTGCTCCGAACCGGAGAGCGCGAACTCCTTCTTGATGATCGCCTGGGTCAGCACGAACCACGAGTACTCGTAGCCGGTGGACAGGATGTGTTTCAGCGTCGACAGCGTGTCGAAGCCCGGCAGGCACGGCGCCGGCAGCCGCTCGCCGCGCGCGTCGAACCAGAGCGACGACGGCCCGGGCAGGATGCGGATTCCGTGGTTCGGCCAGATCGGCGCCCAGTTCCTCACGCCCTCGGTGTAATGCCACATGCGGTCGCGGTTGATAACCGTGCCGCCGGCCGCCTCGGTGATGGCGATCATGCGGCCATCGACATGGTGCGGCACGCCGGCGACCATTGATTTCGGCGCAGGCCCGAGCCGATCGACCGGCCATGCCTTGCGGACGAGATCGAAATTGCCCCCGATGCCGCCGGAGGTGACGATGACAGCCGGCGCGGAAAGTTCGAACTCGCCTGCCACCGCCCTGCCCGACTGCTGACCGCGCTCGACCGCGGACGGCTCCAGCACTTCGCCGGAAACGCCGGTCACCGCCCCATTCGCCCTGGTCAGGTTGCTGACGCGATGGCGGAACTTCAGCGTGATGCGGCCCGCCTGCACATGCTCCTGTACCCGCCGGACGAAGGGCTCAAGCACGCCGGGGCCCGTGCCCCAGGTGATGTGGAAGCGCGGCACCGAGTTTCCGTGGCCATGCGCATGCCCGCCGCCGCGCTCGGCCCAGCCGACGACCGGGAACCAGCGCATCCCCATGGCATGCAGCCACGGCCGCATCTCGCCGGCGGAGAAATCGACAAACGCTTCCGCCACCCTGAGCGGCCAATGATCTTCCGCGCGGTCGAACTGCGCCGAGCCCAGCCAGTCCTGCATGGCGAGTTCGCGACTGTCGCGGATCCGAAGTCGACGCTGTTCCGGGCTGTCGACGAAGAACAGCCCGCCAAGCGACCAGAAGGCCTGCCCGCCGAGCGAGTTCTCGCCCTCCTGTTCCAGCACGATCACGCGCTTGCCGGCGTCGCCCAGTTCGGCAGCCGCCACGAGGCCCGCCAGCCCGCCTCCGACGACGATCGCGTCCGCACTCTGGGCCATGGTGTCCTCCTCGATCCCCGCCTCAGCATCGGAAAGCGCAGGGCCGGGATCAAGAGCGAAATGGCGCACCTTGCGGCGACGCGGCGGAAGTGCTCACTTCCCGGCGAACAGAATCCGGGGGTAACGATGCTCTCCAGCATCCTCATCATTCTGGTGGCGCTGCTCCACCTCTATTTCATGTACCTGGAGATGATCGCCTGGGACCAGCCGCTCGGCCGCAAGACGTTTGGCACGACCGAGGAGTTCGCGACGGCGTCGAAGGCGCTGGCCGCCAATCAGGGTCTCTACAACGGCTTCCTGGTCGCCGGGCTCGTCTGGGGATTGGCGCTGGGCGAAGCCGGTTTCGCGGTAAAGGTCTTCTTCCTCGGCTGCGTCGTCGTCGCCGGCCTGTTCGGCGCGGCGACGGTCTCGATGCGCATCCTGTTCGTGCAGGCGGTCCCGGCGGCCCTGGCGCTCCTGGCGATCTGGCTGGGGTGGTAGGCCCGCTGCCGATCAGCGCTCGGTGAGCTTCAGCTCGATGCGGCGGTTGCGGTTGCGCGCGTCCGGCGTGTCCTGCGGGTCGAGCGGCTGGAACTCGCCGAAGCCCGCCGCCACCAGCCGGTTGGCCGGCACGCCGTTGGCAATCAGGTACTTCACAACCGATGTCGCGCGGGCCGATGAAAGCTCCCAGTTGTCGCGATAGCGCCCGGCGCCCGACAGCTGGATGTTGTCGGTATGGCCATCCACGCGCAGCACCCAGTTGATCTCCGGCGGGATTTCCTTCTGGAGCTCTATGATCGCGTCGGCGAGCTTCTTCATCTCGACCTGGCCGGCATCGTTGATCACTTCCGATCCCGACGGGAACAGCACTTCGGACTGGAAGACGAAACGGTCGCCGACGATGCGGATGTTCTCGCGGTCGGAGAGGATTTCCCGCAGGCGTCCGAAGAAGTCGGAACGGTAGCGGTTCAATTCCTGCACGCGCTGGGCGAGCGCCACATTCAGCCGCCGCCCGAGGTCGGCGATCTTGGTGTTGGATTCGCGGTCACGCTTCTCGGAGACGTCGAGCGCCTCCTCGAGCGCGCCGATCTGCTTGCGCAGCGCGGCGATCTGCTGGTTCAGGAGCTCGACCTGCGAGAGCGCCCGCTGGCTGATCTGGCGCTCGGCGTCAAGCTCGCCGCTGAGCGCCCCGATGCGTGCATCGGCCTGAGCGCCCGCACCGGCGCCGCTGGCCAGCAGTTCCTCGAGCCGGCTGCGCTGCGTCTCGGCGGCCGACAGCGACGCCTGCAGGTTGGCGATGGAATCCTGCGCATCCTGGTTGTCGCTCTGGGCGAGCGCGAGAAGCTGCGTCAGCTCGTTGATCTGCGAGTTCAGCCGGTTCAGCACCTCGTCCTTGCCGGAGATTTCGCGCGACAGCAGGAACTGCGCCAGCACGAACACCGAAAGCAGGAACATGATGGCGAGCAGGAGCGTCGACAGCGCGTCGACGAAACCTGGCCAATAGTCGATCCGCCGGTCCTGACGGCGCCCGCGAGCCAGCGCCATCTCAGTTGCCCTGCTTGTCCAGCGATGCGGCGATCTTGTCGAGCGTGTTGCGCAGCGCGCGCTGCTCTTCCGACTGCGCCTCGACCCAATCGCGCATCAGCTGCTGCTCGCTGCGCATGTTCTTGACGAGCCCGGAGATGCCGTCGGCGAGGTTCGCCATGGCGGTCGCGACGCGCTGGTTCGAGCCGCCGCCCGCCTCCTGCATGTTGCGCAGCCGCTCGGTCAGCGCCTTCAGCTCGTCGGACGAGCCGGTCGCCTTCGACGGATCGGCCATGATGATGTCGGACGACAGGTCGGTGACCGACGACAGCCAGTTTTCCAGCTCGGTGTAGAACCGCGTCTGGGCGCGGCCCGCCTGCAGGTCGAGGAAGCCGACGACAAGCGAACCGGCGAGGCCGAACAGCGAGGACGAAAAGGCGGTGCCCATGCCGGCCAGCGGCGAGGCGAGGCCCGCCTTCAGCGCTTCGAGCACGTCGTTGGCGTCGCCCGATCCCGGATCCAGCGACTGGATCGTGTCGCCGATGGAGCCGATCGTGGCGAGCAGGCCCCAGAAGGTGCCGAGCAGGCCGAGGAAGACGAGGAGGCCGATCAGGTAGCGCGTGATATCGCGCGTTTCGTCGAGACGGTTGGCGATGGAATCCAGCATCGACCGCATCGAGTTGGTCGACAGCGACATGGAGGACGAACGGCCGAGAAGCGCCTTCATCGGCGCGAGCAGCACCGGCTCGGTCGTCTCCGACCCCGCCCTGAACGAGTTGACCCAGCGGATCTCGCGGAACAGCCGCACGACCTGCAGGAACGCAAGCACGATGCCGACGATGAGGACGCCGAGGATCAGGCCGTTGAGGCCGGGATTGGTCGTGAAAGCCGCAGATATCTGCCGGTACAGGATCGCGGCGATGAAACCGGTGATCGCCAGGAAGACCAGCATGGAGAGCAGGAAGACCTGCGGGCTGGTGAGCTTCTGCGGGTCATAGCCGGAGTCGCCGAGCGCCACGTCGCTTCCATACGTCTTGAAAACCGCCATCCGAGCCTCTTGCCCATGTCCCGCGACCTGCTTTGATCACGAGTCTAAGCGGAATTATGACGGAATTGAAAGGCAGCGTCATTGACCGCGGGCAGTTGTACCGCCCCGCGTTCGACGCCCGGATGACGGACGGGTCTACAAGCGGCTGAAGATCAGGCTGTCGCTGACCGCCACGAGATGCAGCGCCGCGGCCACCACCACGAAGGCGTGCCAGGTGGCATTCTGGAACTTCAGGCTGCGCCAGAGGTGGAACACCACGCCTGCCGAATAGACAACGCCGCCGGCGACGATCAGCACCAGCGTGGTCAGCGGCAGGAGTTCGACCAGGTCTGCGCCGAGCAGCACGCCGCTCCAGCCGATCGCCAGGTAGAAGGCGATGGCCAGACGGTCGAAACGGCCGGGCAGGAACAATTTCATCGCCATGCCGAGCGCCGCCGCGCCCCAGATCACGATGATCAGCGCCACCGCGGCGCGGCTGCCGTCGAGTTGTGCGATGAAGGGCGTATAGGTGCCGGCGATCAGCAGGTAGATCGCCGCGTGGTCGAAGCGGCGGAGAACCCATTTGGTGGCGGAGATCGGCCACAGATTGTAGGCGCAGGAGATCGACAGCGCGGCCACCAGCGAGACGATGTAGAGGACGGCCGCCGCATACTCCCACGGTCCGGCGTGGAACACCGAGAAGCCCAGCAGCAGACCGCCGCCGATCAGCGCCGTGGCGATGCCGACCGAATGGATCACCCCGTCGGCGATCACCTCGCCCCTTGAGAACTCATGCCGGCCCGGCGGAAGGGGCAAAGGCGGATACTCGTGCATCGACGCTCCTGTACTGGAGCGACAGGGGACCAGACCGATGCGGCGGGATCAAGGGCAGCGATTGCCGCAGGCGGCTACCTGGGAGGCAGCGGCTTCTTGATGGTCTTGAGCAGCGCGCGGTGGATCGCCTCGTTGCCGGCGACGATCGAGCGCTTGTCGAACATCTCCTGGCCGCCGTCGGCGTCGGAGACGAAGCCACCCGCTTCGCGGATCATCAGCATGCCGGCCGCGGTGTCCCAGGGCGACAGGCCGTCTTCCCAGAACCCGTCCAGCCGCCCGGCGGCGACATAGCAGAGGTCGAGCGCCGCAGCGCCCATGCGGCGCACGCCGGAGACTTCGCCCATCACGTGGCGCAACTCGATCAGGTAGTTGCCGTGCTGGCCGCGGCCGAGATGCGGGATGCCGGTGCCGATCACCGCGTCGGCGAGCTTGGAGCGCGCCGCGACGCGCAGCCGCCGGTCGTTCAGGAACGCGCCGCCGCCGCGCTCGGCGGTGTAGAGCTCGTCCATAGCCGGATTGTAGACGACTCCGGCGACGAGCTGGCCCTGTCGCTCGAGACCGATCGACACGGCGAAGACGGGGATGCCATGCAGGAAGTTGGTGGTGCCGTCGAGCGGATCGACGATGAAGCGGTGCTGGGCGTCGTCGCCTTCGACCGACCCTCGCTCTTCCATCAGGAAGGAATAGCCCGGCCGCGCCTTGGACAGTTCGGCGAAGACGATTTCCTCGGCCTTGCGGTCGGCCTGGCTGACATAGTCGCCGGGGCCCTTGAGCGAGACCTGCAGGTTCTGGACCTCGCCGAAATCGCGGGCGAGCGAGCGGCCGGCCTTGGTGGCGGCCTGCACCATGACGTTGATGATCGCCGAGCGGGCCATCAGTCGGCCCGCCGCATGTAGGTCAATTCGGTCGTGTCGACGACCACCCGCTCGCCGGTCGCGATGAAAGGCGGCACGAGAATGCGCACGCCGTTCTCGAGCGTCGCCGACTTGTAGGAGGACGCCGCGGTCTGGCCCTTCACAACGGGGTCGGCTTCGGTGATGGTGAGCGTCACGTAATCGGGAAGCTGGATGCCGATCGGCGTTTCCTCGTAGAGCTTGACGGTCACCATCATGCCGTCCTGCAGGAAGGCGGCGCGATCGCCGACGAAGTCCTTCTGCAGTTCGAGCTGCTCGTAGGTTTCGGTGTCCATGAAGACCAGCGCGTCGCCCTGCTCGTAGAGGAAGCTGAAATCCTTCAGCTCCAGCCGCACCGCCTCCACCGTCTCGGCCGAACGGAAGCGCTCGTTGAGCTTCGTGCCGTTGATCAGGTTCTTCAATTCGACCTGGTTGTAGGCGCCACCCTTGCCGGGCTTGACGGCCATGGTCTTCACCGCGGCCCATAGTCCGCCGTCATGTTCGATAACGGTGCCGGGGCGGATTTCGCTGCCGCTGATCTTGGCCATGAATAGTGTTCCGGAGGGATTTTCGCGCCGATGGGGCGTTTTCGCGGCCCCCAAGACCATAAATTGCCTGAAGTGGCAAGGGTCGCTACCAGCCCCTCACCGCAGGCGGTTCGCCCGTTGCAGCGCGGTGTGCATCTCGGCGTCGGTCAGCCCGCCGAGGAAGTCTTCCATCTGCCTGTCGACCAGGCCGCCACGCCGGGCAAGGATGTACCAGGCGGCGGCGAAGAGGTTGTCGGGCGGCGTCCCGACGCCCATCATGTAAAGCTTCGCCAGCCTGTTCTGCGCCGCGATGTTGCCGCCTTCGGCCGCCGCCTTCAGCCAGCGGAATCCGGCCTCCTGGTCGGCCGCGCCCCTGGCCTCGACAAGCATGGTCCCGAGATCCACCTGTGCGGTGTCAAAGCCCAGGCGCGCCGCCTTGACCAGCCATTCGCGCGCTTCGGCCTCGTTACGCGGCTGTCCGCCGATCCCCTCGCGGGCGATCTCGGCCATGGCATATTGTGCATCGGGAAGGCCGCCTTCGGCGGCGCGACGGAAGTAGCCCACCGCCCTGGCGAGCGCGGCGCTGCCGGACTGATCCTTCATGATCAGCTGGGCCAGGTTGAACTGGGCCAGCGTGTTGCCGGATTCGGCGGCCGCTTCCATCAGGGCATAGGCACCCTTGGCGTCCTTCGGTGCAAGCTGACCGTCCAGAAGGATCAGTGCGTACTGGAACTGAGCCTCGGGCACACCCTGCTCGGCGGCCCGCGCATACCAGTCGGAGGCCGCCTTCGGATCGCGCTTCACCCCGAGCCCCCGAGCCAGGATCTCGGCGACCAGCGCCTGCGCCGCAGCATCGCCCGTGCGGGCTCGCGGCATCGCGAGTTCATAGGCGGTCCGGTAGAAGCCGCGCTGATAGGCGCCATAGGCGGCGTCCGACGACGGCCCGAAACGATGGGGATCGACCGCTTCTGAAGACGGCCCCGCCCGGTCGCCGTCGGAGGCGAACACCGGGGGCGCTGCGACGAGTGTCGCGATCCAGACCAGCAGGACGGCCCGAAGACGCAAGCTCAGCCTCCGCCAAGAACCGGTGCGGCGCGGTCGAGAATGGTGTTCGCCTCGCGCACGGCGGCGGCGGCATCGACGCCGTCGCCGAACACGGCAATGCCAAGCGCGACAAACTCTACGCCGGTCTCGGCCACCGAGGCGACCGAGGCAATGTCGGAACCGGCCTGCACGACGCAGGGGATCTCGATCATCTGCGCCCACCACTCGCCAAGCGTCAGGTTGCGCGGATGCACTTCGGGGGACGCATCGTAGCCGAAGCGACCGAAAAACATGTAGTCGGGGCGCAGTTCGCCGCGGTCCAGCGCCTCGTCGCGCGTCTTGCCGGCGGTCGTCCCGACCATCATGGCGCCCTGGTGCTTGCCGATGGCCTCCGCCAGTTCGTCCAGCCTGCCGTCGACATGCAGCCCGTCGGCGCCGACCCGACCCGCGACGCGCGTGTCGCCGGCGATCACCGCGGCCGCGCCGGCCTCCTGCGCCATCGGCAGAAGACGCTCGGCAAGCGCCTGGAATGCGTCCACGTCGAGCGCGTACTGCGGCAGGATCAGCGACGCGACGTCGCCACCCGTAAGCGCAGCCTGCAGGCGCGTTTCGAGTGCATCCGCCGCGAGGTCAGGCGGGACGATCAGGACGATGCGGCAGCGTTTGGGTGCGGGTTCGGTCATGGGGGTCCAGACTAAGGCCTATGGGCGGCGATCATGTTGGGAATGGGGCATAGATCAGGCGGCCCGCCTTGACCAGCAAGGCCAAGTCTCGCCAATCGCCGGTTTTCCGGCTATTCGCTCGCGGCACCCTGCCCGAAAGCCTCCATGTCCGTCCTCTCCGACCCGAATTTCCTCGCCGTCGCGATCCCCGCCGTGATCCTCGTCGGCCTGTCGAAAGGAGGACTGGGCGGTGCCATGGGCTTCATCGGCGTGCCACTGATGGCGCTGGTGATTTCGCCGGTGCAGGCGGCCGCGATCCTCCTGCCGATCCTGATCCTCGCCGACATCGTCGCACTGTGGACCTGGCGCGGCAATTACGACCGCGGCCTGCTCGTCTCGATGCTGCCGGCCTGCGTGCTGGGCATCGGCGTCGGCTGGCTGACCGCCGCCATGGTGACAGCCGACATGGTGCGCTTCATCGTCGGGGCGGTCGCGATCACCTTCGTGACGCGGGCCGCCTGGCTGCACTACCGGCACGGCTCCGCAGCGACCGGCAGGCGCAACCCGATCGCCGCCGCATTCTGGGGGCTCGTCTCGGGCTTCACCAGCTTCGTGGCGCATCTCGGCGGTCCGCCATTCCAGGTCTACGCCGTGCCGCTCAGGCTCGATCCGAAGGTGTTCACCGGCACGTCGATCATCTTCTTCGCGACCACCAACGCCATCAAACTGGTGCCCTATTTCGCGCTCGGCCAGTTCGATGCGACCAACCTGGCCGCATCCTTCGCGCTGATGCCGATCGCGCCTGTCTTCACGCTGGTGGGCGCATGGATCGTCCGGCGGTTGAAGCCCGACGTCTTCTACCTCATCACCTATCTCAGCGTCGGCGCGGTCGCGCTGAAGCTGCTGTGGGACGCCGGCATCGCATTTCTACTGCCATGACCGCATTCCGGCGCCGTGCATAATCCGCCGCGAGGGAGGATCACATGACAAGTCCATACGAGGTCGATCTCGACCGCAATCCGGCAAACCACCAGCCGCTGACGCCGCTGACATATCTGGAACGCGCCGCGGCCGTCTATCCGGACCACGTCGCCATCATCCACGGATCGCAGCGCGTCACCTACCGCGACTTCTGGCGCCGCTCACGGCAGCTGGCGTCGGCGCTCGCCGCGCGCGGCATCGGCAGGGGCGACACCGTCTCCGTCATGCTGTCCAACACCCCGCCGATGCTGGAAGCGCATTTCGGCGTGCCGATGGTCAAGGCGGTCCTCCATTCGCTGAACACGAGGCTCGACGCCGCGATCATCGCCTTCCAGCTCGATCACGCCGACTCGAAGGTGCTGATCGTCGACAGGGAGTTTTCCGGCGTCGTCGCCGAGGCGCTGAAGATGGCGAAGTCGAAGCCGCTGGTGATCGACTACGACGACCCCGACTACGCGGCCGACGCGCCGTATCCGAAGAGCGCCCGGATCGGCAGCCTCGACTACGATGCCTTCGTCGCGGCCGGCGATCCCGGCTTCGCCTGGTCGATGCCGGACGACGAGTGGGATGCGATCTCGCTCAACTACACGTCGGGAACGACCGGCAATCCGAAGGGCGTCGTCTACCACCACCGCGGCGCCGCCCTGATGGCCTACGCCAACACGATCCATGCCGGCATGGGCAAGCACGCCGTCTATCTCTGGACGCTGCCGATGTTCCACTGCAACGGCTGGTGCTTCCCGTGGACTCTGGCCGTGCAGGCGGGCACCCATGTCTGCCTGCGCTGGGTGCGGGCGAAAGCCATGTACGACGCGATCGCCGACCATGGCGTCACGCACCTCTGCGGCGCGCCCATCGTCATGTCGGCGCTCATCAACGCCAAGGACGGCGAACGCCGCGACTTCGACCAGACGGTGACCTTCAATACCGCCGCGGCGCCGCCGCCGGAAGCGGTGCTGGCAGGCATGGCCGACGCCGGCTTCGCGGTCACGCATCTCTATGGGCTGACGGAGACCTACGGCCCGGCCGTGGTCAACGAATGGCACAGCTCCTGGGACAACCTCGACAAGGGACCCCGCGCGACCAGGAAGGCCCGGCAGGGCGTCCGCTACGCGGCGCTGGAGAGCCTGACGGTGAAGAATCCGGAGACGATGGAGGACGTGCCGGCCGACGGCGAGACCATCGGCGAGGTCATGTTCCGCGGCAACATCGTCATGAAGGGCTATCTGAAGAACCGCAAGGCGACGGAGGAGTCGCTCGCCGGCGGCTGGTTCCACTCGGGCGATCTGGGTGTCATGCACCCGGACGGCTACATCCAGCTGAAGGACCGCTCCAAGGACATCATCATCTCGGGCGGCGAGAACATCTCCTCGATCGAGGTCGAGGACGCGCTCTACAAGCACAAGGCCGTCGCCTTCTGCGGGGTCGTCGGCCGCAACGACGAGAAATGGGGCGAGGTGCCCGTCGCCTATATCGAGCTGAAGCCCGGCGCGAGCGCCACGGAAGCGGAGATCGTCGAGCACTGCCGCTCGCTTCTCGCCCGCTTCAAGGTGCCGAAGTCGGTCGTGTTCGTGGAAATCCCGAAGACGTCGACCGGCAAGATCCAGAAGTTCAAGCTGCGCGATCTCGCCCGCGCCTGAGCGCGGGCGGCGTCAATGCGATCGCCTCAGTGTCCGCCGGCGTCGGGCTTTGGCTTCTTGCGGCGGCGCGACAGCATGTTGAGGATCTCGACGAAGACCGAGAAGCCCATGGCTGCGTAGATGTAGCCCTTCGGCACGTGGAAGCCGAAGCCGTCGGCGATCAGCGTCGTGCCGATCATCAGCAGGAAGCCCAGCGCCAGCATGACGATGGTCGGGTTCTTCTCGATGAAATTGGCGAGCGGCGCGGCGGCGACGAGCATGACCGCGACCGTGACGATCACGGCGATGTACATGATGGCGATCTCGTCGACCATGCCGACTGCGGTGATGATCGAGTCGATCGAGAAGACCAGGTCGAGCAACAGGATCTGGAAGATCGCAGCGCCGAGCGACAGGTTGATGGTGTTGGAGACGACGTTGTCCTTTCCGTCGTCGGGATCGACCGAGTGATGGATCTCCTTGGTGGCCTTCCAGACGAGGAACAGGCCGCCGGCGATCAGGATCATGTCGCGCCAGGAGAACGGGTGGCCGAAGGCGGTGAACACCGGCGCGGTCATCGCGACGATGAAGGAGATGGTGGCCAATAGCACGAGGCGCATGATCAGCGCGGCGCCGATACCCAGCCGGCGGGCGCTGGCGCGCTGATGTTCCGGGAGCTTGTTGGTCAGGATCGAGATGAAGATCAGGTTGTCGATGCCGAGCACGACCTCGAGAGCGATCAGCGTGACAAGGGCGATCCACGCCGTGGGGTCATCCACCCACGTGAAATGCGCAGCAAGGAATTCCATCGTCGTGTCCCCGGGGATCAGGCGCGGTCGGCGTGAAAATAAGGCGGCCTGTATGAAAAGTTCCGACAGAGCTAGGAACGCCGCCCGGCCTCGTCAATATGCGCCCGGCGCGTAATTTTCACTTCCAGAAGGAAGGCACCGTTTCCTCGAGCCGCGGCCCGAGGCGCAGCGGCGCGATGCGCTCCGCAAGGCCGGTCCGGTCGGAGATGTCGACGCCGACGCCACAAATGGTTGCAGGCCCGCTGGCGGCCTCGAAACGGCCCTTGGGCACCTTGGAAAGGAAGCGGTTGAGCGGCTCCTCCTTCTCCATGCCGAGCGAGGAATCGTAGTCGCCGCACATGCCGGCGTCCGTCAGGTAGGCCGTGCCCCCGTTGAGAATTTGGTGGTCTGCGGTCGGTTGATGCGTGTGCGTGCCAACGACGAGGCTGGCGCGCCCGTCGACGAAATGCGCGAAGCACATCTTCTCGCTGGTCGCCTCGGCATGGAAATCGATGACAACGGCGTCGGCCTGTTCGCCGAGCGGACAGGCGTTCAACTCGCGCTCGCCTGCCTGGAACGGATCGTCGAGTTCGGGATGCATGAAGACGCGGCCCATGATGTTGGACACGAAGACCCGCGCGCCGTTGCGGGCGAGGTAGACGCCGCTGCCCTTGCCGGGCGTGCCCTTCGGGAAGTTGGCCGGCCTGAGGAACCGGTCCTCGCGCGGCGCGAAGGTCAGCGCCTCGCGCTGATCCCAGACGTGGTTGCCGGTCGTGACGACATCCGCGCCGGCCTCGATGGTCGAGCGGAAGATATCCTCGGTGATGCCGAAGCCGCCGGCGGCGTTCTCGCCATTGACGATGACGAAATCCAGACGGAAGTCCGATATGACGCCGGGCAGCCGTTCCCAGACCGCCGTCCGGCCCGTCTTGCCCACCATGTCGCCAAGGAAAAGAAGTCTCATGCCGAGGCTTTACAGGGCCGTGCCGAAACGCCGCAAGCCGCTCTCGGTCAGAATCTCCGAAAGAACGACGTCGTGCGGCTCGTCCGGCACCCGCTCGACTTCCTGACAGTCGAAGGCGACGCCGATCAGGCGCGGCTGGCGGCCGAGCTCGATCAGCCGAGCGATGGCACGGTCGTAATGGCCGGCGCCATAGCCGATGCGGTGGCCGCGCGCGTCGAAGGCGGAGAGCGGTACCAGCATGACGTTCGGCTCCAGAACCGGCGCCGTCTCGTCCGGCCCCATGGTGCCGAACCCCATCTCGACCAGCGGCGCGCCACGGACCAGCTCGCGGAAGACGATCGTGGCCCTGTCGAGGATGGCCGGCAGGCAGAGCCGCGCCCCCCGCGACCTGAGCGCGAACATCGCCGGCCGCGTGTCCGGCTCGGATCGGATCGGCCAGAAGCCGGATACGACAGCGTCGGGCGGGAGCGCGATGCCCGCGGTCGCCTCGGCCATCGCCAGCGAAACCTCGATGCGCCATTGCGGGTCGAGCCCGTCGCGCAGGGCGAGCGCGGCCGCCCGCAAAGCCTTCTTGGCCGCGCGGGGTCCGTCGCTGAGGTTTTCCGAGGAGTTCATGCCCCGCCATAGCGCGGCGGCGATCACGCGTCGACATATGGCGCGACACGCGTCGGCCGGAAAGCGAAACGTGGCGACCACACAACCGATGGAGAGGTTGATCCCGGGTGCCTACAAAGTAGGTGGGCGCCGTGTGCCCGAGCCCACGGGCCCGGACAGGGACAGCTCCCTAGGGATCAGTAAGGCCCCGGGGATAAGTTACTCCTGTCGAGAAGCGCAGTGCGCCGCTGCCGAATATAGACGCGAAGCACGCCTTTCGCCAGTGCGGCGCGACGATGTCCTGCGCGTCCCGCAACCTTCGGCTTTGGCCATCGTTGTCATGGACAACCGCCGGCGCCACCGTCCGGCGGCCCGCATCACGGAAGGACCGAGCCATGAAACGCCTGATTATCGCCTCGGCCGCGCTCCTCGCCATCGGCGGCGCGGCCTCCGCCCAGGAACCTCCCTATCTCGCCGGCAACTATTCGGCGAGCGTCGGACGCAGCCACGACTCCAGTGCTAACCGCAGCTATTCCCGAGGCGGCGACCGGTACTATTACGCCGGCCAGGACTATCCGCGCCACGCCCGTCGCTACTACCGCGAGCGGGACTACTATGCGGGCTATTATGATCCGTACCCACGCTACCATCGCCATCACCGCTACTATGGCCCGCACAGCGGCGTGGGCATTGGTTTCAGCGGTCCAGGCTTCAGCTTCGGCTTCTACGACGGCTGGCGCTAGAGAATCTTGGAAGCCCGACGATTGCGAGAACCCGCGCCTTACGGCGCGGGTTTTGCCGTTTATGCACGCGGCGACAGGAACGCCGCGATACGAATTTGAAAATCAAAGAGTTTCAGGAGCTTGTTGGAAAACCGTTCACGCCGGATCAACTTCTGTTGCAGTGCAACCCGACCCGAATTCGCCCGTTGTTGGGGCATCTGGCTCGACGGCCAGTGCAATTCAAACAGGCCGGGAACGGCCGAACAAGGAGAGACATCATGAAGAAGCTTCTGATCGCTGCCATCGCCACCGTTGGTTTCGCCGGCGCCGCCGCCGCGCAGCAGGCCCCTTTCATCGCCGGCGACTATTCGTCGAACGTCCTGCAGAACTACAACCAGTCCTATGAGGGTGGAGCTGCCGTCGACATGAGCGCCGACATGTCTGCCGAGCCGATGATCGATTTCGGGACGACCGCGTCGATCGACACTGGTGCTGTCGCGGACGAACCGGCAGTCGTGGAGCCGGGTGACGTGAACACCGCCAACCCGGAACAGCAGCTCGGCCGCTAAGCCGGACAAGCCTGTATTTGAAGGAGCCCGCGCCCCGGCGCGGGCTTCTTTTTTGCGTGATGCCGACGGGAGAACGAGTGCTTGCGCGCGTCGTCCCCGCTCCTTAGGGTCCGCCGCGAACCGATTGCAGGAAGGCGACTGGATGCGCTTCGAGGGAACGGCGGCGTATGTCGCCGAAAAGGATCTGATGGTGGCCGTCAACGCGGCCATCGCGCTGGAGCGCCCGCTGCTCGTCAAGGGCGAACCGGGGACGGGCAAGACGGAACTGGCGCGCCAGGTCGCGGCGGCGCTCGGGCTCGACCTGATCGAGTGGCACGTCAAGTCGACGACAAAGGCGCAGCAGGGCCTCTACGAATACGATGCCGTTTCCCGCCTGCGCGACAGCCAGCTCGGCGACGCGCGGTTCAACGATATCCACAACTACATCAAGCGCGGCAAGCTATGGGAGGCGTTCTCGGCGGACCGGAAGGTCGTGCTGCTGATCGACGAGATCGACAAAGCCGACATCGAGTTCCCGAACGACCTGCTGCAGGAACTCGATCGCATGGAGTTCTTCGTCTACGAGACCGGCGAGACCATTCGCGCCCGCCAGCGGCCGATCGTCATCATCACCTCGAACAACGAGAAGGAACTGCCCGACGCGTTCCTGCGCCGCTGCTTCTTCCACTACATCCGCTTCCCGGACGTCGATACGCTGCACCGCATCGTCGACGTGCATTATCCCGGCATCAAGCAGAACCTCGTGCGCGCCGCGCTGACGCAGTTCTACGAAGTGCGCGAGGTTCCGGGGCTCAAGAAGAAGCCGTCGACCTCCGAGGCGCTGGACTGGATCCGCCTGCTGGTCGCCGACGACATCGATCCGGCGGACCTGCGCGCCGATCCGAAGAACGCGCTGCCGAAGCTGCATGGCGCGCTGCTCAAGAACGAGCAGGATGTGCATCTATTCGAGCGCCTGGCGTTCATGGCGAGGCGGCAGAACGGCTAGGCGGAACAGCCAGCCCCAGCAAGCCGCGCTTCCTGGCCCGTTGGCCCGGCCATGGACAAGAGGCATATTCGGCGGCATCCACGGGGAGCCGCCGCCATGACCGTCGCCATTCGTCCGCTGAAATCCTCCGACCATGCCGACTGGCGCCGGCTCTGGACCGACTATCTGATCTTCTACAAGGCGTCGGTCCCCGAGGAAGTCTACGCGCTGACCTGGAAGCGGCTGTTCACCGAAGGCGAGTTCGAGCCCAAGGGCTTCATTGCGCATGTCGACGGCAATGCGGTCGGCCTCGTGCACTATCTCTATCACCGCACGACCTGGTCCACGGTCAACAACTGCTATCTGCAGGACCTGTTCACGGACGCTTCGGCGCGGGGCAAGGGCGTCGGCGAAGCGCTGATCAAGGCGGTTCAGGACGATGCGGCGACGAAGGGTACGAAGAACGTCTACTGGATGACCCACGAGACCAACGCCACCGCGCGCAAACTCTACGACCGCGTGGCGCGCCAGACCGGGTTCATCGAGTACGATCTGCTTTAGCTTCGGCCACCAGCCACTTCGCCAAGCGCTTCGTCGATCGTCATCACGGAAACGGGGCCAGTACGCAGCTTTCGCGCCAGGCTGCCGTCGGCGGTGATGACGGGGCAACCCTCCCTCGCCGCAAGTGCGAGGAAAACGCAATCATAGGCGGGATGGTCGAAATCGATGGCCAGCCTGAGGGCGCCGGACATCAATGGCCGCACCGAATGAATTTCGAGCGGGTCGGCCTGAATCGCGCGCATGGCGACAGCAATCGTCTCGACGGAGAACTCGCCTTTTCGCACCAGCTTCCAGAACGCGTTGGAACACTCAGCGTAAATCAGGTCCGGAGCCAGGAAACGATAGTATTTGCGCAAGGCGAGCGCGGCTGCGGAATCGTCCTCCTGGATCACCCACTTGAGAGCAAGACTGGTGTCGGCGACCGCGAGCCTCATCTTTCGTCGCGGTCTTCCCGAACAAGAACCTCGGGAGGCGTATGCCGGCGGCCGGCTGTCAGCCGTCGGGACAAAGCGGCCAGTTCATCCCAGGACATCATGGCGTCCGATGCCAGCGCCTCCTTGAGCAGAGCGCGATGTTCTGCTTCCGCCGAACGGCCGTTCCGCGCGGCGCGTTCCTTGAGGCGCGTTACGATCGCTTCGTCGATATTGCGGACGTGAAGGCTGGCCATCATGAATGTCCTATCATTTTGCTAGCAAAATGGTAGCGCTGCTTCATCTTGTCAACCAGCACCAGGACCCGCAGAACACGCCTATGTTCATTCCCTTCTTCCTTGAACTGAAGGCTGCGCGCGTGCCGGTCTCGCTGCGCGAGTATCTGGCGCTGCTGGAAGGAATGGATGCCGACCTCGTCACCTACGACGTAGAGGGGTTCTACTACCTGGCGCGCGCGGCGCTGGTGAAGGACGAGAGGCATATCGACCGTTTCGACCAGGTGTTCGGCCACGTTTTCAAAGGCTTGGAGGCAGTCTCGGGGCAGGCCGGCATCGACGTCGCCAATATCCCGGAAGAATGGCTGCGCCGCCTGGCGGAGAAGCACCTGACCGACGAGGAGAAGAAGCTGGTCGAGGCGCTGGGCGGCTTCGAGAAGCTGATGGAAACGCTGAAGAAGCGCCTCGAGGAGCAGAAGGGACGCCATCAGGGCGGGTCGAAATGGATCGGCACGGCCGGCACCTCGCCGTTCGGCGCCTACGGCTACAATCCCGAGGGCGTGCGCATCGGCCAGCACGAAAGCCGCAACCGCCGCGCCGTGAAGGTCTGGGACAAGCGCGAGTTCAGGAATTTCGACGATTCCGTCGAACTGGGCACCCGCAACATCAAGGTGGCACTCAAGCGGTTGCGCCGCTGGGTGCGGGAGGGCGCGGCCGAGGAACTGGACCTGCCCGGCACGATCCATGCGACCGCGGAGCACGGCTATCTCGACGTCGTCACGCGGCCCGAGCGCCGCAATGCGGTGAAGCTATTGATGTTCTTCGACGTCGGCGGCTCGATGGACGACCACATCAAGGTGGTCGAGGAGCTGTTCTCGGCTGCCCGCGGCGAGTTCCGGCAGCTCGAGTACTTCTACTTCCACAACTGCCTCTACGAAGGCGTGTGGAAGGACAATCGCCGGCGCTACTCGGAGGTCACGCCGACATGGGACGTGCTTCACAAGTACGGCCATGACTACAAGGCGATCTTCGTCGGCGACGCGTCGATGAGCCCCTACGAGATCGCGACGCCGGGCGGCTCGGTCGAGCACTGGAACCCGGAAGCCGGCATCACCTGGCTGAACAGGGCGATCGCCCAGTGGCCGAACGCGATCTGGCTGAACCCGGTTGCGGAGAAGCACTGGGGCTACACGCACACGATCGGCCTGGTGCGCGACATCTTCTCGGAGCGCATGTATCCACTGACGCTGGCAGGGCTTGAAGCCGCGACGCGCGAGCTGTCGCGCAAGAGCTGAGGCTGCTGGCAACCCTTCAGATCAGGGTCGCGACGACGAGCCAGGCGAAGGCGGCAGTGCGCGCCAGAGCCCTATGGCCCGGTTCCAGACGCTCGGCGGTGCGCCAGACGGCGGCGACCAGGAATAGGTTGTAGGGCAAAGGCGACAGATACACCGCGACCGAGGCCCAGAGCGGCCATTTGAGGCCGAGCACGACCAGTGCGGCGAAGGAGGTCGCCAGATTGATCGTGGTGCCGACCAGCACCATGTCGAGCCAGACGAGGCGATTGAGCGAAACGCCGCCGCGAAGTCGCGAGCGGAAGAAGCCGGCGGCGGGAGCATCGTTCACCATCGCCACGGCGAACCTCCTGACCGCCAGCGTCAGCCTCAGACCATTCCGAGCGCGGCCTTGTAGAGGTCGAGGATGGACTCTTCCTCCTGCCGCTCCGCCTGGTCCTTCTTGCGAAGCCTGATCAGGGTGCGGATGGCCTTCGTGTCGAAGCCGGTGCCCTTGGCCTCGGCATAGATGTCCTTGATGTCGTCGGCCAGCGTCTTCTTCTCTTCCTCGAGCCGCTCGATGCGCTCGATCAGGGCGCGCAGCTGGCTGGCGGCCACGGTCTGGCTGGTCTCGGTCACTTGGTCTGCCATGGCTGTCTCCGGAGGATCGGGCGGGCGACTCGTGGGCGCTCACGGTCGGCGGGTTCGATGCCTCAAGGCGCCCGGAGGGTCAAGGGCGACCGAGGTCGGTCAGTGGTCCTTCGGCCGGTTTTGCTCGAAGGCCGCCTTCTTGGCGTCCGAGGCCTCGATCTGGTGACGGGCCTGCCATTCGGCATAGGGCATGCCGTAGACGATCTCGCGCGACTGTTCCTTGGAGAGGTCGACGCCCTCGGCATTGGCCGCGTCGCGATACCAGTTCGCAAGGCAGTTTCGGCAGAAACCGGCGAGGTTCATCAGGTCGATGTTCTGCACGTCGGACCGCTGCCTCAGATGCTCGACCAGCGTCCGGAAGGCCGCCGCCTCGAAGTCGCGCTGCTGTTCGTCGGTCAGGGTGGTCATCGCTCTATCCCGGGCAAGGGCCCCGTACGGGACCCGAAAATCTTGACCTCATGCATATCGGGTCGCGCGTTGATCGCGTCAACGATCGGCGCCAGGCGCTCCGCCCATCGATCCGCGCCCGCGTCGGACCCGATCAGGTCCTGCCTGATCTCCACCAGCACATGCGCGAAGCCGTTGACGATCGCGTGCCTGTACATGGTGTCGCCCCGCAGCGCGCCGTCATAGGGTTCGTTGTCGCCGACCACGAGCGCCGGGTCGGCCGATAGCATCTCGATCATCGGCCGCACCGCCCGGTCGTCCATGTCCCACAGCACGCCGGCATGCCATGGCCGGGGCCTGCCCTGCATCGTCGGCGTGAAGGAGTGGATCGAGACGATCAGCGGCGCCCTGCCGCTGGCGGCGGCCACCGAGGCGATCATCGCCGACACAGCGTCGTGGTAGGGACTGTAGAAATTGTCGATGCGCTTCTGCCGCTCCGATTCGGCCATCGGATAGTTCGCCGGGATGACGGTGCCGTCGTAGAGCTGGCGGATCAGCGTCGGATCGTCCTCGCCGCGGTTCGGATCGATGAGCAGACGGGAAAACAGCGCCATGACGGCCGGCGCTCCGGTCAGCCGCGCGAGCGTCTGCGTCACCCGCCGCACCCCGATGTCGTAGGCGATGTGCCGGTCGAACTCGGCGGCAGGCAGGCCGAGGTCGCCATATTCCTCGGGCAGGCCGCGCCCGGCATGGTCGGCGATGAGCACGAGGCCCCTGTCACGCGATCCCTCGACGACCTCGATCGGGGCAAAAACGGCTGTCCTTGTCATGTCACCGGCACGTTGAAGGCGATCTTCCGTCATTTCACGATCCCGCAGGGCCCGCAATGCCGTGGTTTTGCCGCGGTTCTCCTCAAGATCGCGGTCGCGGGGGTGCGCAGTGCGGTGTCGTGCTCCACTCAATCGATTGAACCGGCGGTCCGCCGCGCGTTGACATGCGCGCGGACATTGCCGAAAAGGGGCTTCGACATGCGCGCATGGCAGAGGATGAAGATGGTTGGGTCGGCCCGGACGGCGCTGATCGCCACGATGGTCGCGACGGGCGCGGGCCTGTCGCTGGCAACGCCTGCCAGCGCCGACTTCAGGGTCTGCAACGCGACCCAGAACCTCGTCGGCGTCGGCATCGGCTACCGTGCCAAGGCCGGCTGGGTGACCGAGGGCTGGTGGCACGTCGAGGGATCGACCTGCAAGACCCTGATCGAAGGTCCGCTGTCATCGCGCTATTACTATCTCTATGCAGAAGATGCCGAACGCGGTGGACGGTGGGACGGTCCGATCAGCATGTGCGTCGCCGAAAAGGAATTCAAGATCGCGGGTGTGAACGACTGTTTCGCCCGGGGATTCCAGCGCGCAGGCTTCCAGGAATACGACACCGGAGAGCAGACGAACTGGATGGTCCAGCTCACTGACGAGCCCGCTGCCGAGGCGCCTTCCGCCGCCTCGGGAACGGGAACTCAATGAGACGCAGCCGCAAGGTCAAGATCCTCGCCACTCTCGGCCCCGCCTCGTCCGACGAGGCGATGATACGCCGCCTGTTCGAGGCCGGCGCGGACGTGTTCCGCATCAACATGAGCCATACCGACCACGATTCGATGCGCACGCTCGTCGGCCGCATCCGCGCGGTCGAGGCCGCCGTCGATCGGCCGATCGGCATCCTCGCCGACCTGCAGGGACCGAAGCTGCGCGTCGGCAAGTTCGCCAATGGCAGCGAGCAGCTGACAGTCGGGCAGACATTCACGCTGGACGACAATCCGGCGCTGGGCGACGCGACGCGCGTCCACCTGCCGCATCCCGAGATCCTGAAGGCCGTCGAGGCCGGCGACCGCCTGCTGATCGACGACGGTCGCCTCGAATTGAAGGCCACCAGGGCGGACGGTCGTTCGATCGTCACCGAGGTGGTGGCGGGCACCAAGATTTCGGACAAGAAGGGCGTCAGCCTGCCGGACACCGAACTGCCCGTCGGCGCGTTGACCGACAAGGATCGCAAGGACCTCGACGCGGTTCTGGCGACGGGCGTCGACTGGGTGGCGCTGTCGTTCATCCAGCGGCCGGAGGATCTGGCCGAGGCGCGCAAGATCGCCCGTGGGCGCGCGTTGCTGATGTCGAAGATCGAGAAACCGCAGGCCGTCGCCCGGCTGGCCGAGATCATCGAGCTGTCGGACGCGCTGATGGTGGCGCGCGGCGACCTCGGCGTCGAGATGCCGCTGGAGGCGGTGCCCGGCATCCAGAAGCAGATCACCCGCGCGGCGCGCCGCGCCGGCAAGCCGGTGGTGGTGGCGACCCAGATGCTGGAATCGATGATCACCGCGCCGGTGCCGACCCGAGCCGAGGTGTCGGACGTGTCGATCGCCGTCTTCGAAGGCGCCGACGCGATCATGCTCTCGGCCGAGAGCGCCGCCGGCCAGTACCCGGTCGAAGCGGTCGGCATGATGAACAAGATCGCCGTGCAGGTGGAGAAGGATCCGGTCTATCCGGGCATCATCAACGCTCAGCGTTCGGAACCTGAAGCGACCGGTGCCGACGCGATCTCCGCGGCCGCGCGGCAGATCGCCGAGACGCTGAAGCTGTCGGCGATCATCACCTACACCGCGTCGGGCACGACGGGGCTGCGTGCAGCGCGCGAGCGGCCGCAGGTGCCGATCATAGCTCTGTCGCCGATCCTCGAGACAGCGCGACGACTGTCGCTGCTGTGGGGCACGCACTGCGTGGTTACGCCGGACGCGACCGATCTCGACGACATGGTCGGCCGCGCATCGCGCATCGCCCATGACGAGGGTTTCGGCCGGCCCGGCGACCGCGTCATCGTCACCGCCGGCGTGCCGCTGAGGACGCCCGGCGCGACCAACATGCTGCGCATCGCCTATATCGGCCAGACGGGCTGACAGCCTGTCCGAACGGGTTCAGGTGGGAGCCAGCTCGCCGGTCGGTGGCTTCTCGTCGACACATTGCGCGCCGAAGGCGTCGCCCGAGATTCGTGCCTCGACGGCCCGCGCCATGGCCTGAAGGTCGCGCGGTTGCCCTGCGACCTTCTCGATCGCCGCGACGACGAGATCCGGCGCGATCCAGTCGGGCTTGTGGCCGAGATTGTCGACCCAGACGAGTTCCGCGCCGGGAATGTCGCGCGCTAGCCCGCCGGAATGCAGTTCCTCGTAGATGACCGTGTCGCGATTGCCGGAGATCACCACGGTCGGCGCCTTGATCGTCGGATAGCGCGCAGCATTGACCGCGACGAAGGGATAGAGTCCGGCGACATCGATGGAATTGGCCATGAAGGCCGACGGCCTAAGCACCAGAGGGATTGCCGCGCGGGCCGAGTAGGTCTCCGGAACCGCATTCGGGGCGAAGACGCATTCGGTGGCGCCGGCCATGCGCAGCACGCCAGCGGGGCCGGCGATCGTCTCGACGAACAGGCGGCCGACGACCGGCACCTCTGCGAGATGATAGTACCAGGAGGTGCGGCCGCCCGGCCAGGGGTGTGTCGCGGCCGCGACGAACACCAGGCCCCTCGCCCGCTCCGGATGGTCGAGCGCGAAGGCGGCGGCGGTCGCGCCGCCGAACGAATGCCCGACGACGATAGCGTCTCGGATGCCGACCTTGTCCATCAGCCCGGCGATGATTCGGGCCTGGCCGGCGGGCGTCTCGTTGCCGCTGCCGCGCGACGACCAGCCATGGCCCGGCCGGTCGAGGAACAGCATCTCGGCACGGCCCTCCAGCAACGGACGAAGCGGCACCATCTGGTCGTTGAGATTGGCGCTGGCGCCATGGATGAACACGATGGGCGGCAAGTCAGGCGATGCAGGCCCCGGCACATGCACGAAATGCATCCGCGTCCCGTCGATCTCCACGAAAGCGCCGACGGGCGGATTGCGGCGCTCGACCAGCCAGGCGTTGAGGCGGGTCGCACCGACAAGGATCAGGACGAGCGCAAGGATAGAGGCGCAGAAGGCGGCGAGGAGGTTCATGCGAAGACGAACTACGGCGAAGGCTGGCAACCAGTTTCGCCGCAGGTGGGGTCAGCCGTCAAATGCCTTCGCCGGTCAGCTCGTCGGATAGCGTCGAAACCTCGGCCTGGGCGCTGCGGTTCATCGGATAGATGTCGAGCACCCTCAGCCAGGCGTCGAGCGCGCTCTGCTTGCGGTCCGCGTTCTTGAGGATCTGCGCCATGCCCGAGAGCGCGCCGAAATGCCGGGGCTCGAGTTGCAGCGTCCGCTCGATGTCGGCCATCGATTTCGAGAAGTTGTTCATCAGGAAGTGGACCGTGGCGCGCCGGTTCCAGCCTTCCGAATAGGCCGGCGACAGCGTCACCACCTGGTCGAGGAAATCCAGCGCGACGTCGTATTTCTTGGCGGTGACCGCGTCCTGGGCCCAGCCCATCATCAGGTCGACGCTGGCGCTGCCCGATTTGCCCCACTCTTCCCAGATGCGTTGGGACAGGCGTTCGGCGGCGCGTTCGTTGCGCTCACGCTTCAGGTCGGAGAAGAGCTTGTCGAGTCGCGCCTGTGCGCTGACGGGAGTCGTCGCCTGCGCTTCGCCGGTGACCGTACTGTCGGCCGCGACGGCTTGTTGCGCGAGGTAGAACGCCATTGCGGCGAGGACGAGAATGATCCGCATCCCGGGACGCTAGACCCGGAATGTGGCAAATCAAACTGAATTCCGCGTGAGAGCGATCAGCCCTGGCGCGCCTTGTAGCGCGGAGCGGTCTTGTTGATGATGTAGATGCGGCCCTTGCGGCGGACCATGCGGTTGTCGCGGTGGCGGCCCTTGAGCGCCTTGAGCGAGTTCTTGATCTTCATGGCTTCAGCCCGAGCTCTTGGGCCCTCTGCGGGCCGAACGGAAAGGCGCGCCCGAAAGCGCGCCCGACGAATGGCTGGCTCATAGACGAGGCGGCGCAGCACTGTCAACCGCCCGGTCGCGGCGCCGCACCGGTCAGTCGCGTGAAATGGCCCATCTTGCGGCCCGGCCGGGCTTCGGCCTTTCCGTAGAGGTGGAGAACGACATCGTCCTCACCGGCAAGCGCGGCGACCTTTTCGACGTCGTCGCCGATCAAGTTCTCCATGACGCAGTCGGAGTGACGCCTGGTCGTCACCAGAGGCAGCCCGGCAATCGCGCGGATGTGAAGCTCGAACTGCGAGACGGCGCAGGCGGCCTCGGTCCAGTGACCCGAATTGTGGACGCGAGGGGCAATCTCGTTGGCGATGAGCGAGCCGTCCTCGGCGATGAAGTATTCGATGCCCATGACCCCGACATAGTTGAGGTTGTGCATGACCACGACCGCGTATTCCTGCGCGGCAATCGACGTGTGGACCGAGACCTTCGCCGGCACCGTGGACGTCCGCAGGATGCCGTCCCGGTGAACGTTTTCCGCCGGATCGTAGGTGATACACGAGCCGTCGATCGCCCGAGCCCCGATCACCGAGATCTCGCGCTTGAACGGAACGAACTCTTCCATGATGAGCGGCACCGAGCCCATCAAACCGAAGACCCCTTCGGAAGGCGTCGCATCCTCCGTGCGGAAGACACGCTGTCCCTTGCCGTCATACCCCATCCGGCGGGTCTTCAGGACGCCTTCGCCGTTCAGCTGCTTGCGCACATAGTCGAACCGCTCGTTGCTGTCGACCTGGCCGAACTTGACGATCGGAACGCCGCTTTCGCCGAGGAAGCGCTTCTCGAACAGCCTGTCCTGCGACACTTCCAGCGCCTGCGGCGGCGGGTAGACGGCAACCGATTTCGCCAGCGTCTCGGCCGCGGCGACGGGCACGTTCTCGAACTCGTAGGTGACGACCGCGCATTCCGCGGCAAGCCTCCGGAGCGCCGCCGGATCGTCATAGGCCGCGACGATGTGGTCGTTGGCGGCCTGCGCCGCGGGGCATTCGGCCTGCGGCTCGAGAATGATGGTCCGGTAGCCTAGCCGCGCGGCCGCCATGGCCAGCATGCGGCCGAGCTGGCCGCCGCCGATGATCCCGATGATCGAGCCCGGCGGAAGCGGAGCGCTCATGCGTGGTCCGACGGGGCTTCGGCGACGGCTGCGGACTGCGCCGCGCGCCACGCGTCGAGACGGCCGGCGAGCGCAGCGTCGGAAAGCGCCAGCACCGCTGCCGCGAGCAGCGCCGCGTTGACCGCGCCGGCCCGGCCGATCGCCAGCGTGCCGACCGGGATGCCGGCCGGCATCTGGACGATGGAATGGAGCGAATCGACGCCCGAAAGCGTCTTCGATTCGACCGGAACGCCGAAGACGGGAAGCGGCGTCAGCGCCGCGGTCATCCCCGGCAGATGCGCCGCGCCGCCGGCGCCAGCGATGATGATCCGATAGCCCGCGTCGCGCGCGCCCCTGGCGAAGGAATAGAGCCTGTCCGGCGTGCGGTGCGCGGAAACGATGCGCCTGTCATGGCCGATGCCGAGCTGTTCGAGCGTCTCGGCGGCGTGGCGCATGGTCTGCCAGTCGGACTGGCTGCCCATGATGATGGCGACGGGAGGACGCGCTTGATCCACGTTCATGGCCTTTCGCGGCAGGCCCGCGCCTTAGCGGAAACGCCGGGCGCCCGCAATCCGCCCTCAAGCGATGATGTCGGGGATGACCTTGTCTTCGAGCGCCTTGATGCGGTCCTTGATGACCAGCTTCTTCTTCTTCATGCGCTGGATCTGCAGGGCGTCGCAGCCCGTGGCGATCATCGCGTCGATGGCCGCGTCGAAGTCGGAATGTTCCTGCTTCAGTCGAGCGAATTCGAGACGAATCTCGGCCTGGTCCTGTTCCGACATCGCGTCCGTTATTGCTTGCTGCCGGCGCTCGACGCGCCATTCTGGAAGGTCCGGAGAACATCGACTTCCCGGCGGCGACGCCTTTAGCACATTTTACCTTTCCGGGAAATCCTACGACCCTACATTCGACATGCCGACCTTTCGGTGGCAAACTGTCATCGTTCCGTCGTGGAGGGTGTCCTGCGGTGGAGTCCCACCGCGTCGGAATCAATGCACGAACGAGGAAAGGGAGAATCCATACATGTCTCTTGCATCCCATCTTGATGAGCTGAAGCGCAAGCACGCTGATATCGAGCGCGAACTCGACGAAGCGTTGCTGCATCCCTCGGTCGACGACCTGCAGATCGTCGCGCTCAAGCGTCGCAAGCTGGTCATCAAGGATGAGTTGGAGAAGCTGAGGGCGCAAGCCACGCGCCACTGACCACAGCGCGCCGCACGACGGCGCTCGATTTCGAAGCCCCTTCGACCCGTGCGTTCGCGGGTCGTTGCGGCTTTTTGATTTTCTGGCGCGCGGGCTGCCTTTCCAGGGTTACCTTTCCGGACTTGCGCCGAAGACCGACCAGTCGACCTTGTTCGTCAGCAGTTCGAGGCCGAGCGCGCCGAGAAGGCTGTTGCCGGACGGATCGCGCGCCGGAGACCAAACGGCGACCGACGCATGGCCGGGACTGACGGCGAGAATGCCGCCGCCGACGCCGGACTTGGCCGGCAGCCCGACGCGATAGGCGAAATCGCCGGCGCCGTCATACATGCCGCACAGCATCATCGTCGACAGGATGCGCCGAGCGCGCCGCGACTGGGCCCGGGTCTGTTCCGCACCGTCGAGCAGGAAACGGCCCGCCTTTGCGAGGCCCCGGCAGTCCAATGTTATGGCGCATTGATGGACGTAGGCATCCATTACCTGCTCGACCGTGTGCTTCAGATTGCCGTGGTGCTTTGCCATGAACATGAGCGAACGGTTCAGGTCGCCGCCCGTGCGGTCGCTTTTCATCACTTCAGGGTGAAGTTCGATCTTCGCGTCGAGCAGGCCTTGCAGGAAGTGGACGACCTGGCGGTTGGGACCCGCATCTCCGCCGAGGCCGACGAGGATGTCGCAGACGACAAGCGCGCCGGCATTGATGAACGGGTTGCGCGGGACCCCCTTGTCTCGCTCCAGGTCGATGATCGAGTTGAAAGGGTCGCCGGACGGGTCGCGGCCCATGCGCTCCCAGAGCCTCTCGCCCAACGCCTCCAGCGCCACTTCGAGCGCGAAGACCTTCGAGATGGATTGCAGGGGAAAGCGGACGGCGGCGTTGCCGGCCGAGACAAGATCGCCGTCGCGCGTGAAAACGGCGATGCCGAACCGCTGGAAATCGGCCTTGCGCGGCGGCTTCAGGCCCTTCGCCGCCGCAAGCGCGGCCGCATCGCGATAAGCCCGAGGTGCCTCCTTGCGCACCTGCGCGACAACCGCATCGAGCACGCGCTGGATCGCGGCGCGGTCATTCTTCGTCTTTGCCATGTGAACCCCTCGAGCCTGACAAGCCGGACAATCCAGACGGACCGAAGCGGTTCCGCCCGGGATGTCAGTCCCTGGCCTTGCCCGGCGTGCGGGGATCGAGTTCGCCAGCGACCGGCGTCACCATGTCTTCGGCAGGAAGCGCCTTGAACGCCTCGCGGTCGGCGGGTGGCACCGGAGCGCGCCGCCGGATGCGCAGCAGCGTGTAGCCGGCGAGAGAAAAGTGCGCGAGGGCGGTGGCGAGGAAGATGCTCTCCGGCCTCAACGCGCTCATCAGCCCCGACGCGATCAGCGGGCCGACCATGGTGCCGAAACCGTAGAGCAGCAGGAGGCCGCCCGAGACCTTCACGAAGTCGGCCGCCCTTGCATGGTCGTTGGCGTGGGCGACGGCCAGCGAATAGAGGATGTAGGCGAGCGCGCCATACAGCGCGGTCATGATGATGACGACCAGGTCGGAGCGCGGCGCGATCAGGAAGATCAGGACGCCGATCAGCGCGCAGCCGAATGCCGCGCCTGCCAGCACATAGCGACGATCCGTCAGGTCCGAGATGCGGCCGGCGGGCATCTGGGTCGCCGCGCCGGCGATCATGACCAGGCTCATCATCAGCGCGATGTCGAGCGTCGAGATACCGATGCGCGCGCCATAGACGGCGCCGAGCGTTCCCCAGGCGCCGTTGGCGACGCCGATCAGGAAACAGCCGACGACAGCGACCGGCGAGTTCGCATAGAGGCCCTTGAGGTCGAGCGAAACGTTCTGCAGCGGACGCGGGCTGGCGGCGGTCGAGACCGCCGTCGGGATCAGCGCCAGGCAGAAGAAGATGCCGGCGACCATGAACAGCGAGGCGTTTCCGACATCGCCGGCCGCCACGATCATCTGCCCGCCCATGATCGAGGCGTAGGTGACCATCATGTAGAGGCCGAAGACCGTGCCGCGGTTCTCGTTGGTCGCCTTCTCGTTCAGCCAGCTCTCGATGATCATGAACGAGCCCGCCATGGTGAAGCCGGTGAAGGCGCGGAGCGCAATCCAGGCGACCTCGTCGATCACGAGCCCGGTCATCAGCGCGATGATCGCACCGCTGGCAGCCAGTGCTCCGAAAGCGCGCACATGGCCGACGCGGCTGACCAGCTGTGGCGCGAAGTAGCAGCCCGCCACGAAACCGCCGGCCCAGAAGGTGCCGAGCAGGCCGAGCGACAGGGTGGAGAAACCTTCGAGCTGCCCCCTCAGCGGCAGGAGCAGGCCGTGCAGGCCGGCCGCTGCGAGCAGGAAGGCCGTGCCGCGCAGCAGTGAAAGGATCGGTCTGTAGGCCGCGAACATGGCCGGTCCCTGCGTTCGTAAGAGAAACTCAGAATACCGACATTCGGGCGATTCGCTGACGTCCTGGCGACATCGGCAGACCCGTTATCCCCACCTCACCGGCGGAACAGGTCCTCGGCGGCGGATCGCGTCTGTCCCTTCGACCTGAGCTCAGCCTCCAGACGCCCGATCTCGTCCTTCAGCATCTGGATGCGTTCGTTCAGTTCGCCGACCGACAGGGCGGAGAGTTCCTGGCCGATCTCGTGGGCCCGCCTGGGCTTCTTCGGTTCGTCGTCGAACAGGGCCATCCGCATCCTCCCTTCCGCTGCTTTTCGCCCGGGAATACATAGAGGCCTCGCACCGGGTTGCAAACCGGTGCGGCGACGGAGGCAGGCATGACTGCAAAGATGACGGCGATCGCCATTTCGGAACCCGGCGGGCCGATGGTGCTGAAGCCCGAGAAGCGCGACGTGCCTGTTCCCGGCGACGGCGAGATCGTGATCCGCGTCCGCGCCGCAGGCGTCAACCGCCCGGACGTGCTGCAGCGCCAGGGCGCCTATCCCGCGCCGCCCGGCGCCTCGGACCTTCCCGGTCTCGAAGTGGCGGGCGAGGTGGCCGAAATCGGACCCAACACGAGGCGCTGGCGGATCGGCGACCGGGTCTGTGCGCTGACGCCCGGCGGCGGCTATGCGGAATATGTCAGGGTCCACGGCAGCAACGCGCTGCCGCTGCCCGCCGGCACGACGATGACCGAGGCGGCAGCGCTGCCCGAGACCTTCTTCACGGTGTGGCACAACGTGTTCGAGCGCGGCGCGATGCAGTCGGGCGAGACCCTGCTCGTCCACGGCGGCACGTCGGGCATCGGCACCACGGCGATCCAACTGGCCAAGGCGCGCGGCGCGACCGTCATCGCCACAGCCGGCAGTGACGACAAATGCGCCGCCTGCGAGCGCCTTGGCGCCGACCGCGCCGTCAACTACCGGACCGAGGACTTCGTGAAGGCGGTGAAAGAAGCCACCGGCGGCAAGGGCGCCAACGTCATCCTGGACATGGTCGGCGGCGACTATGTCGCGAAGAACTACGAAGCCGCCGCGGTCGAAGGGCGCATCGTCCAGATCGCCACGCAGAAGGGCGCCGTCGGCAGCCCGAACTTCGCGCTGCTGATGGTCAAGCGCCTTGTCCACACGGGCTCGACGCTGAGGCCCCGCACCGTGGAATTCAAGGCGGGGATCGCCGCGGCACTGGAGCGCGAGGTCTGGCCGCTGATCGCCGAGCGCCGCATCGCCCCGGTCATGGACATGATCTTCCCGCTCAGGGAAGCCTGGCGCGCCCATGAGCGCATGGAGGAAGGCAACCATGTCGGCAAGATCGTGCTCGACGTCGGCTGACACGGCGACGCCGGCACGATTGCCCGCATTTCGATCATTTCTTGCTCCCGGCGCGCAAATCGCCTATATCGGCCGCGATTTCCCTAAATCGGTGGTCTGACCACCGCCCGCGCCGGGACGCGGGCGACGAAGAGGATATTTCGCATGACCAACACGCTCCTGATGCCGAAGGCGACCGCGGTCTGGCTGGTGGACAACACCGCACTCTCCTTCGACCAGATCGCCCAGTTCTGCACGCTGCACCCGCTCGAGGTGAAGGCGATCGCCGACGGCGACTCGGCCCAGGGCATCAAGGGCATGGACCCGGTCATGACCGGCCAGCTGACGCGCGAGGAGATCAAGCGCGGCGAGGCGGATATTGCCTACCGCCTGAAGATCTCGGACCCCAAGGTCCGCGTGCCGGAAACCAAGCGCAAGGGCCCGCGCTACACACCGCTGTCCAAGCGTCAGGATCGCCCGAACGCCATCCTCTGGCTGGTGCGCAACCATCCCGAACTGAAGGACGCCCAGATTTCGCGGCTGGTCGGCACGACCAAGTCCACCATCGAGCAGATCCGCGATCGCAAGCACTGGAACGCCTCGAACCTCGTGCCGATGGACCCGGTGACGCTGGGCCTCTGCTCGCAGATCGACCTCGACTTCGAAGTGCAGCGCGCCTCGCGCGGCAAGGAACAGCCGCAGCCGGTGGGCGACACGCTGCTGCCGGCTTCGCTGACCGAGCGGCTGGTGCCGCAGGTCGACACGAAGGCCGACGAGGAAAAGGAGCTCGACGCCAACGCGGTCTTCGCCAAGCTGTCGTCGCTGAAGTCCAAGAACCCGGACCAGGACTGAACCGCCCCGCATTCACAAGGGCCAGCCGGCGGCTGGCCCAAACGCGGCCGCGGTCCGGCGCTTGCCCCTGACGGACGCCTCCGATACCAGTGCCGGCTCATTAGCCGGCTTCGCTCGGTGGCCCTTGTCAGCCTTCGCCCTCACCCTCGTCCTGTCCGCCGCCGTCCTGCACGCGACCTGGAACGCGCTTGTCAAGGCGTCGGGCGACCGCGCCGTCGTTCTGGCCGCGGTGGCATGCATGCATGCTGTCGGTGGCGCCGGCCTGCTGATCATTGCCGACCCGCCCTCGCTTGAGAGCTGGATCGCCATCCTCGCCTCGACGGCGATCCACTACGCCTACTACGCGCTGCTCTTTCAGGCCTACAGGCTGGGCGACCTGAGCCAGGTCTACCCGATCTCGCGCGGCATCGCGCCGGCGCTGGTCGCCTTCGGCGTCCTCATCCTCGTCGGCGAGACGCTGACGCCGCTCGGCTGGGCCGGCCTCGCAGCGATCACTGCCGGCATCGGGCTTCTGGCGCTGCAGCGCGGCGCGGCCAACGCCGACAGGAAGGCCGTGTTAGTCGCGCTGGCCGTCGGCATAACCATCGCGGCCTATTCCGTGGCGGACGGTATCGGCGTCAGGGTCTCCGGCAGTCCGATGGGTTACATGGGCTGGCTGTTCCTGCTCGAAGCGCCCGTGGTCATCGCCGTGCTCTGGAGCCGGCGCCGGGCCGGCAAGGCGGTCGACTGGAAGGGATTCGGCGTGGGGCTGATCGGCGGCGCGCTATCGGTGACCGCCTATGGGGTGGTGCTCTACGCCAAGACCATCGCACCGATCGGCGCCGTGTCGGCGGTGCGCGAATCCAGCGTCATCATCGCGGCGCTGATCGGCGTCGTCTTTCTTGGCGAAAGGCCGTGGGGCGGCCGCGTCGCTGCCGCTGTCGTGGTCGCGGGCGGCGTCATCGCGCTCGCGTTTTCGGGCTGACTCAAGGGCACGTGTGCCGTTCCGGAACGCAACAGTTAACGTTGCACGCTCATGCGATGCGTCAACTCTTCAGCCCGTTGCTGCATGTAGTCGTCACGCACTGGGCGGCCACGAAATCTTGTACGGAACAAATCAGGAAGCCATGCGGATCAGTGATTCGTAGCCTGTTCGTTCCGTCTTTGGCCCGAAGGTTAACGAAATCTAGCTCAGGGGAACCGTTTCGCGCGTTGGGCATTAACGATTGTGTAACGTTCTCATATCGTTGCGCTTAATATTAGACATACCGCATGAAACGTTCTGCCAAAGGTTAACACCGGGGCCAGTCTGGAACCGGCAGCACGGCAGCACGATTCATCATCTGGTGAAAATCGTCAGTCGCCACCTAGATATTGGGGTGAACAAACCCTGAATCAGAACGAGTCAGTGATTCGTCGCCGATTCGTTCCAGACTCGTTCCGAAAGTAAACACGACAGCGGATCGGCTGTTGCGGACGCTGCCGTTTCCTATATGTCTGCCGCGGTCCAATCGTTCCCTCGGGCCGCCGCCGCGAGCGATCAGGAAGGCGCCCACTCCCCAATGAACGTGCAGCAGTCCCAGGCCGAACCGCTCGTGCTTTCCGGGCGCGACGTGACGGCCGTGCTCGGCCCGACCAATACCGGCAAGACCCATCTCGCCATCGAGCGGATGGTCGCCCACGACAGCGGCGTCATCGGTCTGCCTCTCAGGCTGCTTGCCCGCGAAGTGTATGCGCGCGTAGTCGAGAAGGTCGGCGCCGCCAAAGTGTCGCTGATCACCGGCGAGGAGAAGATCACGCCGCCAGGCGCGCGCTATTCGGTCTGCACCGTCGAGGCCATGCCGCGCGAGACCACCGCCTCTTTCGTGGCCATCGACGAGGTGCAGCTCGCCGGAGACCTGGAGCGTGGCCACATCTTCACCGACCGCCTGCTACACCTGCGCGGCCGCCAGGAGACGCTGTTGCTGGGCGCCGCGACGATGCGCGGCATCCTCGAGAAACTGCTGCGTGGCGTGTCGGTCGTGACCCGACCGCGCCTTTCGCATCTCGCCTATGCCGGGTCGAAGAAGCTGACGCGGTTGCCGCGTCGGACGGCGATCGTCGCCTTCTCCGCCGACGAGGTCTACGCCATCGCCGAGCTGATCCGGCGCCAGCGCGGCGGCGCCGCCGTCGTGCTGGGCGCGCTGTCGCCGCGCACCCGAAACGCGCAGGTCGAGATCTACCAGAACGGCGACGTGGACTACCTCGTCGCCACCGACGCGATCGGCATGGGCCTGAACCTCGACGTCGACCACGTCGCCTTCGCCCAAAACCGCAAGTTCGACGGTTACCAGTACCGCGATCTGAATGCCGGCGAACTGGGCCAGATCGCCGGTCGCGCCGGCCGCCACCTTCGTGACGGCACATTCGGCGTCACCGGCCAGGTCGACCCGCTGGATGACGAACTCGTCCGGCGCATCGAAGGCCACGAGTTCGATCCGGTAAAGGTGCTGCAATGGCGCACCGCGCGCTTCGACTTCGCCAGCCTCGAGGCCTTGCGCCGGTCGATCGAGACGCCTGCCCCCGTGGAAGGACTGACCCGCGCCCTGCCTGCGGTCGACGCGCAGGCGCTGGACCGGCTTTCGCAAGACCCGGAAGTTCGGGACCTCGCGGTCGGCCGCGAGCGCGTCGCGCTGCTCTGGGAGGCGTGCGCGCTGCCCGACTACAGGCGCATCGCCCCCGCCCAACATTCCGACCTCGTCGCCTCGATCTATCTCGACCTCGCCCGGCACGGCCATGTCGACGAAACCTATATGGCGGAGCAGGTGCGCCGCGCTGACTCCACCGAGGGCGACATCGACACTCTGTCTGCCCGCATCGCCCAGATCAGGACCTGGACCTTTGTCTCCAATCGGCCCGGATGGCTGGCCGATCCGACACACTGGCAGGATAAAACGCGCGAGATCGAGGACAGGCTGTCCGACGCGCTCCACGAGCGATTGACGAAACGCTTCGTTGATCGCAGGACTTCCGTGCTCATGCGGAGACTGAGAGAGAATTCGATGCCTGAAGCCGAAGTCAGCGCCTCGGGCGCCGTTCTCGTGGAAGGACACCACGTCGGCGAACTGCAGGGTTTCCGCTTTACCGCGGACCAGAGTGCCGGCGGCGAGGACGCGCGCGCCGTGAAGGCCGCGGCGCAGAAGGCGCTTGCCGCGGAATTCGACGCACGCGCGGAACGCTTCGCCATCGCGCCCAACGGCGACATCGCGCTTGCCTCCGACGGCACGGTGCGCTGGATCGGCGCGCCGATCGCCACGCTGACGTCGGGCGACGACGTGCTGAAACCGCGCGTGATCCTGCTCGCGGACGAACAACTGACCGGCCCGGCCCGCGACAAGGTCGCAGCGCGCGCCGAACGGTTCGTCGGTTTCCAGATCGACACGCTCCTGAAGCCGCTGGTCGATCTCAGCGGCGCGGAGCGATTGACCGGTATCGCCAAGGGCCTGGCCTTCCAGCTCGTGGAAAAGCTCGGCGTGCTCTACCGGCGCGACATCGCCGACGACATGAAGGCGCTGGAACAGGAGGGCCGCGCGGCCCTGCGCCGCCTCGGCGTCCGCTTCGGGGCCTACCACGTCTTCGTGCCGACGCTGCTCAAGCCGGCACCGGCCGGCCTCGTCACCCTGCTCTGGGCCCTGAAGAATGACGGCAAGGACAAGCCGGGCTTCGGCGACGTGGTGCAGGCGCTGTCGTCGGGCCGCACGTCGGTCGTCGTCGACCCGTTCTTTGAAAAGGCCTTCTATACGCTCGCCGGCTTCAGGATGCTCGGCCGGCGCGCTGTCCGCATCGACATCCTGGAGAGGCTGGCCGACCTGATCCGTCCGGCGCTGGCCTGGAACCCGGGCGTATCGGCCCGGCCTGACGGCGCCTTCGGCGGCGCCTTCGTCGTGACCCCGCCGATGATGTCGATCCTCGGCGCCAATGCCGACGACATGGAGGAAATCCTGAAGGGCCTGGGCTATCGCGGCGAGGCGAAGCCGGCCGTCGAGGTGAAGGCGCGGCTCGCCGATTTCGATGCGGCGGTGGCAGCAGCACAGGCCGCCGCGGCGGCCGCAAAACAGGCTGGGGAAGCGTCGGAGGGCGCCGACCATGGCGACTCCATGGCCGACCCGAACGTCGCGCCGACGCCGGAGCCGGGCGAAGGCGATCCTGCGTCGCTTCCGGCCGGCGACGAAGCGCCTGCGGCGGTCGAGCCGCCCGACCTTTCGGCCCCCGACCCGGCTGTCGAGGAAGCCGAGGCCGACGTTGCCGCCGACCATGGCGACCAGATGGCCGATCCGAACGTAGAGCCGACGCCGGAGATCGCGCCGGAGCCGGCCGCCGTCGCGGGGGCTTCCGACGCTCCGGCAGCGACGGCGACGGAGGAGCCGGAAGCCAAGCCGATCCTCGTCTGGCGTCCGGGCCGCTTCGATCGTCCGCGCCACAAGCCGCAGCACGCCAATCGCGGTCGCCGCGACAACCGTGAGGGCGCACCACGTCAGGATGCCGGCGAACCGCGCCGCGAAGGCGGCCGGCCGCAGCGCTTCGACAGGCGCGACCGGGACAACAAGCCGGGCGAGGCAAAGCCGGAGGGCGGCAACCCGGGAGGCGGGCGTCGTGACGACCGCCGTCCGCCGCGCGGCGACCGGCCTGACCGGAATCGCCCGGATGGACAGCGACCCGACGGCAGCCGGCCGGACCAGAACCGGCAGGATCGCGGGAGGCCCGAGCGCTTCGAAGCCAAGGGCGGCGACCGCAAGCCGCGCGAGGAAAGGGCGAAGCCGTTCGATCCGAACTCCCCCTTCGCCAAGCTGGCCGCGCTGCGCGACCAACTGAAGAAGTAGATGGCGGAGGGACGCCAGCGGCTCGACCGGTGGCTGTTCTTCGTGCGCGCCGTGAAATCGCGCACCCTTGCCGCGAGGTTCGTCGAGGCGGGCAACGTGCGCGTCAACCGCGAGAAGGTCACGTCGCCCGCGCACCCGCTGAAGCCCGGTGACGTGCTGACGATGACGCTCGACCGTCGGGTGCTGGTCTATCGAGTCGTGGCGCCTGGCGCGCGGCGCGGCCCTGCCACCGAGGCCCGGACGCTCTACGAGGACCTGACCCCGCCGGCTCCGAAACAGGAAACAGCGCCGGACGCTGCGCCGCCGATGCAGCGGGAGGCCGGAACTGGCCGGCCGACCAAGAAGGAAAGGCGCGCACTGGATCGGCTGATCGACGACGACTGAACGCGGCCGATCCACATTCCCTTGTCAGTCCCATTCAAAGCGGCTACCTCACCGCCACTGCCGGCCGGAACCTCGCCATGACCTACGTCGTCACCGACAACTGCATCAAGTGCAAGTACATGGACTGCATCGAGGTGTGTCCGGTCGACTGCTTCTATGAAGGCGAGAACATGCTCGTCATCCATCCCGACGAATGCATCGACTGCGGCGTCTGCGAGCCGGAATGCCCGGCCGACGCGATCAAGCCTGATACCGAGCCGGGCCTGGAGAAGTGGCTGGGCATCAACACCGAATACGCGTCGAAGTGGCCGAACATCACCTCGAAGAAGGAGCCGCCCGAGGACGCCAAGTCTTTCGACGGCGTCGAGGGCAAGTTCGAGAAGTTCTTCTCGGCCGAGCCGGGCGAAGGCGACTGACGCAGCAGGCCGGTATTGGCCCGCCGTCCCCTCGGGATTAACCGATCCGGCCGATTTCCCGGGCTGTACAAGTTCGCTTGTGCAGCAAATTGTTGATTCTTGCGCCTTTTTGTGGTATCGCTACCGGACATGCCGATGGCACAACATCGATTCAAGGCGCGAGCGCGTTAATCATCGAACGGTGAGAACCGACTTCCGGAACAGGGCAACCTGGGCCTGGGACATGGCGGCTTTCGTGCCAGTCCAGCCCGGACAGCAAGCCCGGGGCCTGAGGCCGGAAACGTTCACCTGTTGTGCGGCTACGGAGGCTTCGGCCTTCAACCGGTTTCCGGCGATCTTGCCGGACCGCAGCAGGAGTACAGGGCGTATGGCGACCGTTACCCAGAAGAAGAACACCACGACGCGTCATGGTTTCAAGACCGGCGAGTTCATCGTCTATCCCGCCCATGGCGTCGGCCAGATCGTCTCGATCGACGAGCAGGAAGTTGCGGGCATGAAGCTCGAACTTTTCGTCATCGACTTCCAGAAGGACAAGATGCGCCTCAAGGTGCCGGTCGCCAAGGCGACGGCCATCGGCATGCGCAAGCTCTCCGAGACCGACTATGTCGACCGCGCGCTGAAGGTCGTCCAGGGCCGGGCCCGCGTGAAGCGCACCATGTGGTCGCGCCGCGCGCAGGAGTACGACGCAAAGATCAATTCCGGCGACCTGATCTCGATCTCGGAGGTCGTGCGCGACCTGTACCGTGCCGAGAACCAGCCGGAGCAGTCCTATTCGGAGCGCCAGCTTTATGAAGCGGCGCTCGACCGCATGGCCCGCGAGATCGCAGCGGTGAACAAGATGTCCGAGACCGAGGCCGTCCGCCTGATCGAGACCAACCTGAACAAGGGCCCGCGCCGCGGCGCCAAGGTCGAGGCTGACGAGGCCGAGCAGGAAGAAGCAGCGTAAGCCACGCTTCAACTCGAACGAACTGGAAACCCGGCCATCGCGCCGGGTTTTCCTTTTCCGGCCTATCCGCATGGTGTTTTTGCTGCATTGCACTCGGGATGCCGCGCTGCGATATCCGGGCACCAGGCCGGAGATGCAGACATGCCAGGAAATCGCACCGCTCTCGTCACCGGATCGACTTCCGGCATCGGCCTCGCCATTGCCGAGGCACTCGCAGCGGACGGCTGCGACGTGGCGCTCAACTCGTTCACCGACACGAAGGCGGACCGGAAGATCGCGGATCAGATCGCCGCCACCCATGGCGTGAAGGCGGTCTATCTCAACGCCGACATGGCGAAGGGTGAAGATTGCCGCGGCCTCGTCAGGCGCGCCGAAGAGGCGCTCGGCGGCCTGGACATCCTGGTGAACAATGCGGGCATCCAGCATGTCGCGCCGGTCGACGAGTTTCCGGTCGCCCAGTGGGACCGCATCATCGCCATCAACCTGTCGTCCGCCTTCCACACGATTGCAGCCGCACTGCCTGGGATGAAGGCCAGAGGGTCAGGCAGGATCGTCAACATCGCCTCCGCCCATGGCCTGCGCGCCTCGCCCTACAAGTCGGCCTACGTCGCCGCAAAGCACGGCGTCCTGGGCCTGACCAAGACCGTCGCGCTGGAAACGGCCGAACAGGGCGTGACGTGCAATGCCGTCTGCCCCGGCTACGTGCTGACGCCGCTGATCGAGGCGCAGATTCCCGACCAGATGAAGACCCATGGCATGGACCGCGACACGGTCGTGAAGAAGGTGATGCTGGCAAAGCAGCCGACCCGGCAGTTCGCCACCGTCGAGCAGGTTGCGTCGGCCGTCATCTATCTTTGTTCCGATGCGGCCGCTTCGATCACCGGCACGTCGATTTCGGTCGACGGCGGCTGGACGGCCCAGTAGCGACGCGGTCATGTCCTCGCGGAGACGAGGCGACCGAGGTCGGATGCCAGCGTCCTGAGTTCAGGGAGCGATGCTCCCCGCTCCTTGGCGCCCTCGAACGCGTCAAGAAGGATGTCGGCCATGGCCTGCGGCGATGGATCGCCGGCATACTCCACTTCCGCCTCTATGGCCTCGGTCAGCGCCGCCGAGATGCGGCGCCGGACCGACGCGACGACGTCGGCGGACATGGCGTCCTTCATGTTGAGAAGGTCGGCGCCGTGCGGGGTGGCGGCCATCTCCTCCTTCAGCTTCACGAAGCAGAGTTCGAACATCCGGCCGACGCGCGCGCCAAGCGACCCTTCACCGGCCAGTATCTGGCGGGCCTCGCCGACGAGCCGCTCCGCATAACCCTCCGCGATCTCGCGGAAAATCTCCATCTTGTTCCTGAAATGCAGATAGACAGCGGGACGCGACATCTCCGCCGCGCGCGCTATGTCGTCCATGGTCGTCCGCTGGAAACCATAGGCCAGGAACACGCGCGCGGCGGCCTCGACGACACGGGCTCGTTTGGGGTCTGCGGTTATCAGCGGCGTATCTGTCAAAATCAGCAGGGCAATGGCCGATGGGACGAATTGACAAACTAACAAAATTTGTCAGATTGTAAATCCAGCGGCTCCAGCAGGGTCCACGGGCACTGGACGACAACCAAGGGTATCCCCATGCGCCTCACTGTCAACGGACAGCCAATCGACTTCCAGGCGGATCCCGACATGCCGCTTCTCTGGGCGCTCCGCGACCTCGCCGACATCATGGGACCCAAGTTCGGATGCGGCATCGCCGCGTGCGGCGCCTGCACGGTGCTGATCGACGGCCAGCCGGTGCGCTCCTGCTCGATGCCCGTCGGCGGCGTGACCGGCGCGGTCACCACGATCGACGGGCTTGCCAAGGACGGCGTGCTGCACCCGGTGCAGCAGGCATGGCTGGACGAGCAGGTCTCGCAGTGCGGCTACTGCCAGGCCGGGCAGATCATGAGCGCCGTCGCGCTGCTGGACGAGGTCGCGGAGCCGACCGACGAGGACATCGACAACGCGATGTCCGGGAATCTCTGCCGCTGCGGAACCTACCCGCGAATCCGCAGCGCCATCAAGAAGGCCGCTGCCCAGAAGCTGGCGAGGGCCTGACCATGTCGCGTCTCGGCACAATTACCCGCCGCGCCTTCCTGTTCGGTGCAGCCGCGATCGCCGGCGGCGTCGCGGTCGGCTACTGGTATTATCGACGTCCGTATCCCAACCCGCTTGAGGACGGGCTCGCCGAGGGCGAGGCAACCTTCAACCCCTTCGTCAAGATCGGCTCGGACAACACCATCACCGTCATCGCCCCGCGCGCCGAAATGGGCCAGGGCATCTCGACGACGCTCGCCGCCTTCGTCGCCGAGGAGCTCGACGTGACGCTGGACAAGGTCACGGTCGAGCACGGCCCGGCGTCCTATGCCTATTTCAATGCCGCGATCACCGAGGAAGGTGGCGGCTTCTATTTCTGGGACGACAGCCGCGCGGCAGAGATCGTCAGGTCGGTGCTCGGCGGCGTCGCCAAGGTCATGGGTTTCCAGGGAACCGGCGGATCGACGTCGACCCGCGACGGGTTCGACCGCATGCGCCAGGCTGGCGCTGCGGCCCGGACCATGCTGGTCGAGGCGGCGGCCGAGCGGCTGGGCGTCAGGGCGGATGAACTGGTGACCGAGAACGGCACGATCGTTCATCGGGCGTCGAGCCGGAGCGTGACCTATGGCGACGTTGCCGTCGACGCAGGCAAGCGCACTCCACCGGCCGAGGTCAGATTGCGGGACAAGGCCCAGTGGAAGCTTCTGGGCAAGACGCAGCCGCGAGTCGACATGCTGGCGAAGGTCACCGGCGCACCGATCTTCGGCATCGATGTCAAGGTCCCCGACATGCTCTTCGGCACGGTCCGCATGAGCCCCGTCTTCGGAGCGACGCCGGTTCGCGCGGACCTTTCGAAAGCCGAAGCCATGCCCGGTGTGGTGAAGGTCGTGCCCATCGCGACAAGCTACGGCAGCGGCTTCGGCGTCATCGCCGAGAATACCTGGGCTGCATTCCGGGCGGCGGAGGCCATCGACGTGGAATGGGGCAAGCCCGCCTACCCCGGCGACAACGACGCCATCATGAAAACGATCAGGGACGCGGCGGCGAGCGGCGACGCCTCCGCGATGCGCGACGACGGCAACGTCGACATGGCCTTCGCCGATGCGCCAGCGGATCGCGTGATCGAAGCCGAATACAGCGTGCCCTACCTGTCGCACGCACCGATGGAGCCGATGAACGCGACGGCCAGGCTGAAGGACGGCGTGCTCGACGTCTGGTCCCCCAACCAGATGCCAGTGCTGGTCCGCTGGTTCTGCGCCGACATAGCGGGTGTGCCGGTCGACAAGACCAACGTTCACACGACCTCGATGGGCGGCGCGTTCGGACGGCGCGGCGAGATGGACTTCTCGCTCTATGCCACGCTGCTCGCGATGCACGCGGACGGACGGCCGGTCAAGGTGACCTGGACCCGCGAGGAGGACATGCGCGTCGGCGTCTATCGCCCGGCTGCGGCCGGCCGCTTCCGCGCGCGGATCGGCGACGACGGCGCGCCGGTCGCGCTCGACATGCGTATCAGCGCGCAGAACATGATGGACTCGATCATGTCTCGCTGGTTCCCCTCGTTGCCGGGCGGAGCCTCCGATCCGGCGATCACCGACGGGTCGCACAATCAGCCCTACACGATCCCCAACTATCGAGTGTCCGGCATCCCCGCGCCGTTACCGATCCCCGTGTCGTTCTGGCGGTCCGTGGGCAATTCCGTGAACGGATTCTTCCACGAAGCCTTCATGGACGAGATCGCCCATGCCGGCAAAGTCGACCCGGTGGAGCTTCGCCGCAGGCTGATGAAGGATTTCCCGGCGGCGGTCGCGGTGGTCAACAAGGTCGCCGAGATGTCGGGCTGGGGTGAAGCGCTCCCGGCCGGCAAGGCCAAGGGTTTCGCATTCACACTGTCGTTCGGCAGTTGGTGCGGCCAGGTGATCCAGGTTGCCGACACACCCGCCGGCATCAAATTGGAGAAGATGTGGATCGCCGTCGACGTAGGGACCGCGATCGACCCGAGGATCATCGAGTCCCAGCTGGTCTCGGGCGCCATCTACGGCTTGTCCGCGGCAATGGGACAGGAGATCACGTTCAGGGACGGCAAGGTCGAGCAGTCGAACTTCCACGACTTCGACGCGATGCGCATGTTCCAGTGCCCGGCGTTCGAGGTGGCGATCCTCGAGAACTTCCATCGCATGGGCGGCGTCGGCGAAGTCGGCACCCCGCCGGCCGCGCCGGCTCTGGCCAACGCCATCTTCGCGCTGAACGGCAAGCGGATCCGCTCCCTGCCCCTGAACAGGGAGGTGGCGTTCGCATGAACTGGCTCCGCACATTGCTGACAGCTGCCGCCATCACCTCGGCATCTCTGGCCAGCGTTCTTGCTCAGGAGACGACGCCGCCGGATACGGCCGCCGGACTGGCCGAATGGGAAAAGGTCTTCGCGGTCTTCTCTCATCCGCGCTGTGCCAACTGCCATGTCGAGGACGACAGGCCACGATGGTCTGGAGAGCATTACGGGTCGACCCGCGTTCATGGCTTCAACGTCCAGCGCGGCGCGGACGGCTCGGGCTTCGGCAATCCCGGCCTTCGCTGCATGACCTGCCATTTCGACAGCAATTCCAGCGTGTTGCACGGTCCACCCGGCGCGCCTGCGTGGCACCTCGCGCCGGTTGAGATGGTCTGGTGGCAGAAAAGCTCCGCCCAGATCTGCGCCCAGATCAAGGATCCCGCTCGCAATGGCGGCCGTACGCTGGAGGAGGTCGCCGTACACGTCCGCGACGATGCTCTGGTAGGCTGGGGATGGGCCCCGGGACCGGGCCGCGAACCGGCGCCGGGCTCGGCCGAAGAGACCTACGACGCGCTCCGCAAATGGTCGGCGAACGGAGCACCCTGCCCCCTGGATTGATCGGCCGGTCAAAATTAGTGACTTTTGTGCGGTGCAACTATCGGGTACAAACCGCGTGCGCCCGGCTTCGACCGGGCGTTTGACATGGGAACTGCGCGTACCCATATCGCCCTTGCCGTTCACGCGGGCGTGATCAGGCTGTTACAGGCGCGCTGGACAACCGGACGATGGCGAAGATCAGGTTCCACAAGATTGCGGCTGTCGCCGTGCTCGCGGGTTTCGCGGCATGGATCGCGACCGGAGAATTTTCTGCCGTGGGCAGCGCCCAGCAGAGCGAAGGCGGCGAAACGAAGCCGACCCCGCCCGCAGGCGAGGAAAAGCCTGTCGTCCGGACCGTCGCGGTCGTGAAAGCGCCGCGGGTCAACCACTCTCGCGCGATCCGCATCTCCGGCCAGACGGAAGCCGACAAGCGCGCCGTGCTGGCGACCCGCGTCGCGGGCGTCATCGGCGAACTGCCGGCCAAACAGGGTGAACGCATCGAGGCCGGCGGCCTGGTGCTGAAGCTCAACGCCGAGGGCAAGCAGTCGGCGGTCGACTCGGCCGAAGCCGTCGTGGCGCAGCGCCAGGCGGAATGGGAGGCTGCGGAGCGGCTGGCCAAGACCGGCAGCATCCCCAAGCTGCAGCTCGACACCGCACGCGCCGCGCTTGCGGCCGCCAAGTCGCAGCTGGAAATGGCTCAGGCCGAGCTGTCGCGCATCGAGGTTCACGCTCCATTCGCCGGCGTCGTCGACCGCGTCGACGTCGAGCTTGGCGCGTCGGTGGCGCAGGGCGCCCAGGTCGCCACGCTGCTCAGCCTCGATCCGATCATCGGCAAGGGCGAGGTCAGCGAGCGCGAGCTCGGCCATCTGAAGATCGGCGACGAAGCCGAGGTCCGCCTGGTCAATGGCGAGACTGTCGCAGGCAAGCTGCGCTACGTCAGCCGCGACGCGTCGACCGCGACGCGCACGTTCCGCGTAGAGGTTGCCGTGCCCAATCCGGACGGAACGGTGCCGGCCGGCATGACCGCGGAGGTGACCCTGCGCACCGCTCCGGTCGACGCGGTGGTCCTGCCCCGCTCGGTCGTGACGCTTTCCAAGACAGGCGATCTCGGCATTCGCGCCGTCGATCCGAAGAATACCGTGGTGTTCTTCCCGATCGACATCGTCGACGACACGCAGACCGGCCTTGTGCTGGCGGGCATTCCCGCCGACGCGCGCGTGATCGTGCAGGGCCAGGACCTGGTCACCGAAGGCGACGTCGTGAACCCCGTCGAGCCCGACCCGGCGACGGTGGAGCGCCTGATGCGCGAAGCCTCGGGCGCAACGCAGTAGGCGAAGGCCGGAGATTGCTCGCATGGGCATTGTCGAAATCGCGATCCGGAATGCGCGGCTGACGCTTTCGGTCCTCGTCTTCTTCCTGATCGCAGGCACGATTTCGTACCTGTCGATCCCGAAGGAGGCGGAGCCCGACGTCGCGATCCCGATCATGTACGTGTCCCTGACCTATCAGGGCATCTCGCCGGAAGACGCCGAACGCCTGCTGCTGAAGCCTGTCGAGTCGCAGCTGAAGAGCCTCAAGGGGCTCAAGGACATGAAGTCCAACGCCTACCAGGGCGGCGGCAACGTAGTCGTCGAGTTCGATCCGTCGGTCGATCTCGGCGATGCGCTGATCGATACGCGCAACAAGGTACAGGACGCCAAGCGCGACCTGCCGGCCGGCGTCGACGAGCCGACCGTGAACGAGATCAACCTCTCGGAATTCCCGGTGGTCTTCATCACGCTGTCGGGCGACATCCCTGAACGCGCGCTTACCGCGGCCGCAAAGGAACTGCGCGACCGCATCGAGGAAGTGCCGGGCGTGCTCGAGGGCGAGATCCAGGGATCGCGTGACGACCTTGTCGAAGCCATTATCGACCCGGTCAAGCTGTCGTCCTACGGCCTGCGCCTCGACCAGATCATCCAGGGCATCGGCCAGTCGAACAGCCTCGTCGCCGCCGGCACGATCGAAGGCGCCGAAGGCAAGTATGCCGTCAAGGTGCCGGCGCTGATCGAGACGCCGGAGGACGTGGCCAACCTGCCGGTCGTCGCGACGCCGAACGCAGTGGTGCGCGTGCGCGACCTCGCGACCGTGCGCTCGACCTACAAGGACGCGGAGACAATTGCCCGCATCGACGGCAAGAGCGCGATCACCATCGCCGTCAAGAAGCGCATCGGCGTCAACGTCGTCGAGACCATCGAGGCGTCGAAGGCGGTCGCCGAGCAGTTCGTAACGGAGACCAAACAGGTCCTGCCCGACCTGACAGTAACCTACACGCAGGACAAGTCGGTCTTCGTCAACCAGCTGCTGAACGACCTGCAGAACCACGTGATGATCGCGGTCATCCTGGTCTTCATCGTCATTCTATACGCACTGTCCGGCCGGGCCTCGATGCTGATCGGCCTGTCGATCCCCTCGTCCTTCCTGATGGGCATCCTGCTGCTGGCGCTGATGGGCTACACGATCAACATGATCGTGCTGTTCTCGCTGATCCTGGCGGTCGGCATGCTGGTCGACGACGCGATTATCGTCACCGAATACGCCGAGCGCCGCATGTCGGAAGGCATGCATAAGGCGCAGGCCTTCGAGGAAGCGGCAAAGCGCATGGCGGGCCCGGTCATCGCGGCGACGCTGACCCGCATCGCAGCCTTCTCGCCGCTGCTGTTCTGGCCCGGCATCGTCGGCGACTTCATGAAGTACCTGCCGATCACGCTGATCGTGACGCTGGCGGCGTCGATGGCCTATGCGCTGATCTTCGCACCGGCGATCGGCTCGATAATCGGCAAGGCGCCGCTGCACGACGAGCACGACCGCCGCGACGGCCTCTACATGGCCGTCGTGAAGAAGGCGGTTCATTTCCCGATCACCGCGCTCGTCCTGACCGTGATGCTGCTGACCGGCGGCATGTACGCCTATGTGAAATACGGCAACGGCGTCGAGTTCTTCCCCTCGGTCGAGCCCGACTACGGCCTTCTCTACGTGCATGCGCGCGGCAATCTCTCGCTGGAAGAAATGGACGCGGCGACGCGGGCGGCCGAGGAGCGGATGCTCGGCTGGCCGGGCATCAAGTCGGTGCTGACCAAGGTCGGCAAAACGCGCGGCGGCCAGGACATCCCCGAGGACGTGGTCGGCGTCATCAACTACGAGTTCATCGACTGGCGCGAGCGCCCGTCCGCGCACCAGATCCTCGACGACCTGCGCGTCGCGATGGCCGGCATCCCCGGCGTCGACGTCGAGGTCCGCGTGCCGGACGCCGGCCCGCCGACCGGCAAGGCGATCCAGGTGCAACTCGCGGCCGCCGATCCGACCGGCCTGAACGACTACGCGAAGGAAGTCGCCGCGGCGGTCTCCAAGGTTCCGGGCGTCATCGACCTGTCGGACGGCCTGCCGCCGCCCGGCGTCGACTGGGCGCTGGAGGTCAACCGCTCGAAGGCAGCGCAGTACGGCATCTCGCCGGTCGCGGTCGGCACCGTGGTGCAGCTCGTCACCACCGGCCTGAAGCTGACCGACTACCGGCCGGCAGGCGCCGACGACGCCGTCGACATACGCCTGCGGCTGCCCGACGACCGTCGCACGCTCTCGGCGCTCGACCAGCTGCGCATCGAGACCGCTCAGGGTTCGGTGCCGATCTCCAACTTCGTCACGCGCAAGGCGGAGCCGACCGTCGGCATCCTCAACCGTATCGACGGCAAGCGCACCATCACCATCCAGGCCAACGTCGCCACCGGCTTCCAGGTGGCGGAGGTGCAGGCCGCGGTGACCAAGGTCGTCAGCGACATGTCGAGGACCGGCATCGACTGGAAGCTCGCCGGCTCGAACGAGGACAGCGCCGAGGCCGCGGCCTTCCTCGGAAATGCCTTCGGCGCGGCAATCTTCCTCATCTTCATCGTGCTCCTGGCGCAGTTCAACAAGTTCACCAGCGTGTTCCTCGTGCTGACCTGCGTGGTCATGGCGGTGATCGGCGCGCTGCTCGGCATGCTCCTGACGGGTCAGACCTTCGTCATCGTCATGTCGGGCATCGGCTTCATCGCGCTGGCTGGCGTCGTGGTGAACAACAACATCGTGCTGATCGACACCTACGACCGGCTGCGCGAGGAAGGCTGGAACAAGCTCGACGCGGTCCTCCAGACCTGCCGCGAGCGCGCCCGTCCGGTGGTGCTGACGGCTGCGTCGGCCATCCTCGGCGTGCTGCCGATCGCATTCGGCCTCGGGCTGGAAATCTTCCACCACGAGACGACGATCAACGCCCCGTCGACCCAGTGGTGGATCGCACTGTCGTCGGCGATCGTCTTCGGCCTGTCCTTCGCGACGGTGCTGACGCTGGTGGTGACGCCGTCGATGCTGATGGTGTTCACCCGCGACAAGCATCGGCAGAAGAAGCGGGGCTGGCTGTCCAGGCTGTTCCGTCGCGGCAAGGACGACGTGCCGTCGACCGACCCGGAACTGCCGGAGACCAGCGGCCCCGGTGCCGTCGCCTTCCCCAAGGCTGCCGAATAGCTGGCGACACGGGCGGCGGGAACCCCGCCGCGCCCTCGGGCATTGAACGCTCCGGAGAAGCAATCTTCGGAGGCATTCATGCTGACGACCGTCCTGATCGTGATCCTCATCCTGCTGCTGATCGGCGCCGTGCCGGCGTGGCCGCATTCGCGTGCCTGGGGCTATGGCCCGTCGGGCGCCGTCGGTGTCGCGCTGGTCATCCTGCTGGTGCTGGTGTTGATGCGACAGGTCTGACGGCGGCAACCGCGCCGGGGTCTATGCTAGTGCTTTTCGTCGGCAGCAGCGGTGAGGCCCGCCAGAAAGAACACGACCAGCACGAGCGCGGCCATAGCCACGAAGACGGGCACGAAGCCGACCGCGTCGGCGACGAAGCCGATCGATGACGGCGCGAGCAGGATGCCGGCATAGCCCATGGTCGTCGCGACGCTGACGCCTGCATTGGCGCTGATGCCGGGCACTTTGCCGGCAGCGGAGAAGACGACCGGAACGGTGTTGGCGAATCCAAGGCCGGAGATGCCGAAACAGACGATGACCAGCACCGGATCGGGCACCAGCGCCGCGGCGAGCATGCCGATCGCCGCGATCATGCTTGAGACCCTGAGGGTCCTCACCGCACCGTAGCGGTTGCGCACGCCGTCACCCGCAAAGCGCATGAGCGCCATGGCGCCCGCGAAAAAGGCATAGGCGAGGCCGGCGGTCTGGAGCTCCGCGCCGCGTTCCTGCGTCAGGAACAGCGCGGCCCAGTCGAGGACGACGCCTTCCGACACGAAGAGAACCAGCGCCATCGCGCCCAGCACATAGGCGAGCGGGCTTGCCGGCAGGCTGAAGCTGCCCTTGGCAGCTCCTTCGGCAGGCGGCGTCGGGTCGGCATGGAGGATGTGCGGCGCAGAGGCCGCGGCCGCGACAAACGCGATGCAGGCGACGATCGCCGAATGCAGAAGCGCTCCCGACCATGGGATGACGAAGCTGCCGAGCAGGCCGCCGGCGAATCCGCCGAGGCTCCAGAAGCCGTGCATCGACGACATGACGGCGCTGCCGAGCCGCTTCTCGACAGTGATGGTGGCTGAATTCATCGCGACGTCGGTGCAGCCAAGCAATGCGCCGAAGACGACCATGACGACGGCGGCGACAGGCACGGTGGGCGAGAGAACGACCAGCACCATGGCGAAGGCCTGCAGGATGCTCACGGTCCGCAGCACCGGTCGCTGGCCGTATCGCCCCATCATCCACCCGCACCACGGCATGCTGACAAGCGCGCCGATGCCGAAGCAGAGGATCAGCAGGCCGAGCGTCGATTCGCTGATCTGGAGCCGTGTCAACAGCAGCGGAATCTGCGGCGCCCAGCTTCCGAACAGGAAGCCGTTCGCGAGAAAGATCGTCGCGATGGCCCAGCGGCCGCGCACGGCGATTGCATGGTCGGTCGTATTCAACGTGTCACCTCAAGGTGAGGCGGTCTTTAAATCGATTGAAGCGCCAGTCAAGGCGCCCCTCCACCCAACGGTTGGTCCAGAGTCTACCGCGCCCCAGAAGCGCGCCGGAGCTTCAGCCGTAGACGACAAGCAGATCCTTGGCGTCGATCTGGTCGCCGGCCTTGACCAGCACTTCGGCGACCTGGCCGTCGCGCTCGGCGTGAAGCGCGGTCTCCATCTTCATCGCCTCGATGGAAAGGAGGACGTCCCCCGCCTTGACAGCCTGGCCGGCCGAGATCGCCACGGTCGAGACGACGCCAGGCATCGGAGCGCCGACATGTGCTTCGTTGCCGGCTTCCGCCTTGCGGCGCGCCTTCGCGGCTGCCGCGCCGTGCACGCGGTCCGGAACCTTGACGCGGCGCGGCTGGCCGTTCAGCTCGAAGAACACGGTGACCATGCCCTTGTCGTCGGCATCGCCGATCGCCAGGCAACGGATCACCAGCGTCTTGCCGCGCTCGATGTCAACGAAGATCTCGTCTTCGGCCTTCATGCCGTAGAAGTAGACCGGCGTCGGCAGCATGCTGACGGGACCGTAAGTGTCCTGAGCGCCGACGAAGTCCGAGAAGACCTTGGGATACATCAGCCAGGACGCGAACTCGTAGTCCGAGAGTTTGCGCTCCAGCCTCGCCTCGACCTCCGCACGAGACGTCGTGAGGTCGGCGGGCTTCAAGAGCGAGCCCGGTCGAACGGTGATCGGCGTCTCGCCCTTGAGCGCCTTCTTCTGCAGAATCTCAGGCCACCCGCCGGGCGACTGGCCGAGATCGCCACGCAGCATCGACACGACCGAATCCGGGAAGGCGATATCCTTGGCGGGATTCTCGACGTCGGCGACGGTCAGATCCTGGCTGACCATCATCAGCGCCATGTCGCCCACGACCTTGGAGGACGGCGTCACCTTGACGATGTCACCGAACATCAGGTTGACGTCATGATAGGCCTGAGCGACCTCGTGCCAGCGCGTCTCCAGCCCGAGCGAGCGGGCCTGCTCCTTCAGGTTGGTGAACTGCCCGCCCGGCATCTCGTGGAGATAGACTTCGGACGCCGGTCCCTTCAGATCGCTCTCGAAGGCGACGTACTGGTTGCGCACCGCCTCCCAGTAGAAGGAAATGCGGCGGATCCATTCGGGATCGAGGCCCGGGTCCCGCTCCGAGCCGCGCAGCGCCTCGACGATGGAGCCGAGGCAGGGCTGCGACGTGTTGCCGGACAACGCGTCCATCGCCGCATCGATCGCGTCGACGCCGCTGTCGACTGCCGCCAGCACCGTCGCCGCCGACAGGCCCGACGTGTCGTGGGTGTGGAAGTGCAGCGGCAGATCGGTCGCCTCGCGCAGCGCCTTGAAAAGCACGCGCGCCGCGCCGGGCTTGAGCAGCCCGGCCATGTCCTTGACTGCGATGATGTGGGCGCCGGCCTTCTCCAGTTCCCTGGCCAGACCGACGTAATAGTTGAGGTCGTATTTGGCGCGCGCCGGGTCGAGGATGTCGCCCGTATAGCAGATCGCGGCCTCGCAGAGCTTGCCCTCGGCGCCCACCGCGTCCATCGCGACGCGCATGTTCTCGACCCAGTTCAGGCAGTCGAAGACGCGGAAGAGGTCGATGCCGCCGGCGGCGGCCTGCTTCACGAAGTGCTGGACGACATTGTCAGGATAGTTGGTGTAGCCGACGCCGTTGGCACCGCGCAGCAGCATCTGGAGGAGAAGGTTCGGCGCCGCGTCGCGGACGAGCGACAGACGCTCCCACGGGTCCTCGGTCAGGAAGCGCATCGCGACGTCGAAGGTCGCGCCGCCCCAGCATTCGAGCGACAGGAGCTCCGGCAGTGCCCGCGCATAGGTCTCCGCCACGCCCGCTATGTCGTGCGTGCGCATGCGGGTCGCGAGCAGCGACTGATGACCGTCGCGCATGGTGGTGTCGGTGACCAGCACGCGGGTCTCGCCGCGCATCCATTTCGCGAACTTTTCCGGCCCCAGGCTGTCGAGCTTCTGCTTCGTGCCGGCCGGCACCGGCCTGTCGATGTAGGGAACGCGCGGCGGGGCCGCGTCGGCCTTCGGCTTCGGACGGCCGCGCGTCTCGGGATGGCCGTTCACCGTCACGTCGGCGAGATAGTTGAGCAGCTTGGTCGCGCGATCCTGCCGCTTTACCTGCTGGAACAGTTCAGGCGTCGTGTCGATGAACCGCGTCGTGTAGGAATTGTCGCGGAACTTCTGGTGACCGATGATCGCCTCAAGGAAGGTGAGGTTGGTGGCGACGCCGCGAATACGGAACTCGCGCAGCGCACGGTCCATCCGGCGGATCGCTTCCTCCGGCGACGGCGCCCAGGCCGTCACCTTCTCGAGCAGCGGATCATAGAACCGCGTGATGACCGCGCCTGAATAGGCGGTGCCGCCGTCAAGTCGGATGCCGAAGCCTGTCGCACCGCGATAGGCGGTGATGCGGCCGTAATCGGGAATGAAGTTCTGCTCCGGGTCCTCGGTGGTGATGCGGCACTGCAGCGCGTGCCCGTTCAGCCGGATGTCCTTCTGCGGCGGCACGCCCGATTCCGGCGTGCCGATCGCGAAGCCGTCGAGGATGTGGATCTGCGCCTTGACAATGTCGATGCCGGTCACCTGCTCGGTGACGGTGTGCTCGACCTGGATGCGCGGGTTGACCTCGATGAAATAGAACTTGCCCGTATCGGCGTCCTGCAGGAATTCTACGGTGCCCGCGCCGACATAATCGGTAGCCTTGGCGATCTTCAGCGCATGGCCGCAGAGTTCATCGCGCAGCGCCTGGCTGAGATACGGCGCAGGTGCCCGCTCCACGACCTTCTGATTTCGGCGCTGGATCGAGCAGTCACGTTCGAACAGATGCACGGCGTTGCCGTGCTTGTCGCCCAGCACCTGCACCTCGACGTGCCGCGCACGCTCGACGAGCTTCTCCAGATAGACCTCGTCCTTGCCGAAGGCGGCCTTTGCCTCGCGCTTTGCCTCGGTCACCTCGCGCGCGAGGTCAGCCTCGGCGCGGATGGCACGCATGCCGCGGCCGCCGCCGCCCCATGAGGCCTTCAGCATGACCGGATAACCAACCTCGGCCGCCAGCTTCCTGACGACATCCATGTCGTCGGGCAGCGGATCGGTGGCAGGTACCACCGGCACCCCGACCTCGACCGCGAGGTTGCGCGCGGCGACCTTGTTGCCGAGGCGCCGCATCGTGTCCGGCGTCGGACCGATGAAGGTGATGCCGGCCGCGGCGCAGGCTTCCGCAAATTCGGGGCTTTCGGACAGGAGGCCGTAACCGGGATGGATTGCATCGGCGCCCGACAGCTTCGCGACGCGGATCACTTCGGCGATGGACAGATAGCTCTCGATCGGCCCGAGATCGCGTTCGAGGTGGGGACCACGGCCGATCTGGTAGGACTCGTCCGCCTTGAACCGGTGCAGCGAATACTTGTCCTCCTCGGCCCAGATGGCGACCGTGCCGATCCCCAGTTCGTTGGCGGCGCGGAAGACACGGATCGCGATCTCGGAGCGATTGGCGACGAGCAGCTTGGTGATCGGCAAGGACGTTTCCCGGATGGAGGCTTGGCTGGAACGCTTCACCCGATTGTTATCGCGAAAATGCTGCAGTGCAAACAATTTCGGCAGTGCGGTAGCCTGACTAGTCCGGAGGCAGCCTCGAAACGAAAACGCCCGGCGCAAGCGCCGGGCGTTCCGTGCAACCGAGAAGGGTCGGCTTACATCTCGAAGTAGCTGTACTTGCCGTCGTCACCCTTCTTCCAGATGTACATGACGTAGTCCGGACGGGTGATGTCGCCCTTGGCGTCGAAGCCGAGGTCGCCGATCGCGGTGGTGAAGGGGCCCTGGGCCTTGGCGGCTTCGGCAACCTTCTGCGGGTCGGTGGCACCGGCCTTGGCGGCGGCACCGGCGATCACCTGCACGGCGGCGTAGGAGTAGAGCGTGTAGGCTTCCGGCTCGAAGCCCGCGGCGCGGAACTTCTCGACGAGGTCCTTCGCGTTCGGGTTCTTGCGCGGATCCGGAGCGAAGGTCATCAGCGTGCCGTTGACGGCGTCGCCGGCGATCGAGGCCAGCTCGTTCGACACGATGCCGTCGCCCGACATGAAGGTCGCCTTCACGCCCTGATCGGCGAGCTGACGCATTATCAGGCCGGCTTCGGTGTGCAGGCCGCCGTAGTACACGACGGAAACGCCGGCTTCCTTCATCTTGGCGATGAGGGCCGAGAAGTCCTTGTCGCCGATGTTGATGCCTTCGTACATGGCTTCCGTGACGCCGGCGGCGTTGGTGGCCTTCTTGGTCTCGTCGGCAAGGCCCTGACCGTAGGGGGTCTTGTCGTGGATGATCGCGATCTTCGCATCCTTGAAGTTGGCGGCGAGGTAGGCGCCGGCAACCGCGCCCTGCTGGTCGTCACGACCGCAGGTGCGGAAGGTGTTCCAGAGGCCGCGCTCGGTGAAGTTCGGGTTCGTCGAGGCCGGCGTGATCTGGAAGATGCCGTTCTCGGCATACACTTCCGAAGCCGGGATCGAGACGCCCGAGTTGAAGTGGCCGACCACGAACTTGACGCCGTCGG
>VFQP010000671.1_pt1 | contig 58375 bp, 50 predicted proteins | sample 3512351 | NCBI WGS metagenome assembly VFQP01 (sample SAMN10412372, study PRJNA504923) | tailings metagenome | isolation source: Relicate 1 Philex TSF1 revegetated site | place: Philippines: Tuba, Benguet | collected 2017-08-29 | reverse complement strand
CTGCCGTTCCCGGCGATCAACGTCAACGACAGCGTCACCAAGTCGAAGTTCGACAACAAGTACGGCACGCGTGAATCGCTGGTCGACGCCATCCGCCGCGGCACCGACGTGATGCTGGCCGGCAAGGTGGCGATCGTGTGCGGCTATGGCGATGTCGGCAAGGGTTCGGCCCAGTCGCTGCGCGGCGCCGGCGCCCGCGTGCTGGTCACCGAAGTCGACCCGATCTGCGCCCTGCAGGCGGCCATGGACGGCTATGAAGTGGTGACCCTCGAGGATGCGGCGCACCGCGCCGACATCGTCGTCACCGCCACCGGGAACAAGGACGTCGTCAGCCTCGACGACATCCGCAACCTCAAGGACATGGCGATCGTCTGCAACATCGGCCACTTCGACAACGAGATCCAGGTTGCGGAACTGCGCAACTTCAAGTGGACCAACGTCAAGCCGCAGGTCGATATCGTCGAGATGGCGCCGGGCAAGCGCATCGTGCTGCTGTCGGAAGGGCGCCTGGTCAACCTCGGCAACGCCACCGGCCACCCGAGCTTCGTGATGAGCGCCTCGTTCGCCAACCAGACGCTGGCGCAGATCGAGCTGTGGACCAATGGCGACACCCTCACCAAGGCCGTGCACGTGCTGCCCAAGCACCTCGACGAGAAGGTGGCCGAACTCCACCTCGCCAAGCTCGGCGCCAAGCTGACCAAGCTCAGCAAATCGCAGGCCGACTATATCGGCGTCAGCGAAACCGGCCCGTTCAAGTCCGAGCAGTACCGCTACTGATCGGCGGCAGCCGCGAATTCCAAAGGGCGCCCAGTGGGCGCCCTTTTTCGTTCACCGGGCTCTCCTGATCCTCCCCCGCGTGGCGGGGGAGGGGGACCGCCCAAAGGGTGGTGGAGGGGGCGGCAAGAGTCGCCGGTTGGTTTTGGCCGCCCCCTCCACCAGCTTCGCTGGTCCCCCTCCCCCGCCACGCGGGGGAGGATCACCGCGGCCGGTGAGCGCTGCCCGGCAAAATAATCCGCCCAAATCAGGGTCGCGTTAACGAAGCGTTCACTGTTCGGACCCGGGTCAACACCCATTCTCGGGCCATTCCCCGCTGTTCACATACAATTAGACTCTTTTTGCGCGATTCCGCGCCCGGTAATGTCTGGTGATTCGGCGGTTACGGGTTTTGGCCAGCCGAAGGCGCGGCGAATCAATGGGGCTCGGCGCGGCGGCAGTGCGGAGTTCGTCGTCCGGGTCGGGCGGCGATGAGCAGCATAATCGGTTAGGGGCAGTATATGGCGCCGGATAGGGTCCGGAACGATTGGGGATTCGCAGGTCTGTCAGCGAGTCTGGTCACCCTTGTGAGTGCCTCACCCGCCCTGGCCCAGGGCATCACCGCCAATAATGTGATGGGCGCAGCGCCCGTCGCCATCGCGCTCGGCGCCGGCGCCTTCGCGCTGATCGCCATGGCGCTGGTGCGCCGCATGCTGCGCGACAACCGGCTGGCGCAGCAGCGCTCCTCCGATCAGATCGCCGGCCTCAGGGCGCGGGTCGATGAATACGAGGCGCTGCTGTCGGGCGGCCGCGAGATCATCGTCCTGTGGGCCAATGCCGGCGAAGGCCCGCGCTTTCTCGGCCAGGCTTCGGCCCTGCTGCCGCCCGGCCGGCGGGCCGAGGCGGTACTGGATTTCGCCTCGTGGCTCGGCGAGGTCGATGCCGACCGCATCGCTCGCGCCATCGAGAACCTCAGGGTCGGCGGCCGCGGCTTCGAGCTCACCCTCAAGGCCAGCGACGGCCGCACCGTGCGGGCCTCGGGCTCGCTCTTGGGCAATGGCGCGGCATTGCGGCTGCGGCCCGCGGCAGCGCAGCCGACCGCCGAGCTGCCCCCGGCCATCCCCGCGCCGGCGCAACCCGCGACCGACCACGCGACGGCCCGCACCGTGCTGGCCAGCCTCGGCAAACCGGCCTTCCTGCGCGACGGCGCCGGCCGCCTGATCTTTGCCAACGCCGCCTACCACGACCTGGCGCGGGCGCTGGGCCGCCGGACCAGCGAGAGCCAGCCCGCCGAACTGGTCGACCACGGCCTGCTGCAGCGCAACCGCGCCGTACTCGGCGACGCGCGCAAGCCGCAGAGCACCATGGTGACGCTGGGTGAGGTCGGCGATTTCGAAGTCGTCGATTTCCCGGTCAATGGCGGCTCCGCCGGCTATCTGCATGCGCGGCAGGACGCGGCGCCGCGTGACCCCGGGCTGTCGCATCTGAGCGCCATCATCGACGCGCTGGCGACGCCGATCGCCATCTTCAATCCCAATCGCGAACTGGTGCAGTTCAACCGCGCCTATTGCGCGATGTGGGATATCGATCCGAACTGGCTGAAGCTCGGCATGGACGAGCGCGCCATCCTCGACAAGCTCAGGACCGACGGCAAGCTGCCGAACGAGCCCGACTATCAGGGCTGGCGCACCCGGCACCTCACCTCGTACCAGCTGCGCGTGCCCAAGGAACTCGAGCCCTGGCACCTGCCGGATGGCCGCACCGTGCAGGTGATCGCCGCCCCGGCCGGCCCCAAGGGTGGGGTGATCTACGTCTTCGAGGACATCACCGACCAGCTCAATTTGAAGAGCCAGCACAAGGTAGTGCTGGATGTGCAGCGCTCGACGCTGAACGCGCTGAGCGAAGCCGTGGCGGTGTTCGGCACCAATGGCCGGCTGACGCTCAGCAACCCCAAGCTCTCGACGGTGTGGAAGCTGCCGGCGAACCTCTTCACCGAGACGCCGCATATCGACCAGATCGCCGAGGCCGCGGCACGGGCGCTGCCTGAGGACGGGGCAACGATCTGGCGCGATCTCAAGCGCTCGATCATCGACCTCAATCCGACCCGCTCCGACCGGCAGGGCCGCATCACCCGCGCCGACGGCAAGCTGATCGATTATGCCATCGTGCGGCTGCCCGACGGGCAGACCATGATGACCTTCCTCGATGTCACCGAGAGCGCCAACTACCAGCGGGTACTGAAGGAGCGCAACGACGCGCTGATCACCGCCGACCGGCTGAAAGATGCGTTCGTGCAGAACGTCTCGTACGAGCTGCGCTCGCCGCTCACCAACATCATCGGCTTCGCCGACCTGCTCGCTTCGGGCGCCGCGGGCGAGCTCAACGACAAGCAGCACAGCTATACCGACTTCATCCGCGCCTCGAGCGCGACGCTGGGCGTGCTGATCGACAACATCCTCGACCTCGCGACAGTGGATGCCGGGATCGCCGAACTGCAGCCCGAGCCGCAGGACATCGCGACGCTGGTCGACAAGGCCCGCGCCGGCCTCGCCGCCACCTTTCCCGATATCGACGGCGAGCCCTCGCTCAACCTCAAGGTGGTGATCGAGCCCGACCTGCCGCCATTCATCGCCGACGGCACGCGGATCGTGAACGTGCTCTACAACCTGATGTCGAACGCCGCGCGCTTCTCCGAGCCGGGCGGCGAGGTACGGCTGACGGTCAGCGGCCGTACCGGGCGCATCCAGTTCGTGGTCGAGGACGAAGGCGCGCCGATGAGCGAGGAAATGCGCGTCGCGCTGCTCGATCGCAACGAGGCGCTGGCCGGCCCGGTCCGCCAGCGCGGCGCCGGCCTCGGCCTCTCGATCGTCCGCGCTTTCGTCAACATGCATGGCGGCACCATTGCAGTGGAGCGGCGCGAGCCGCGCGGCACCCGCGTGGTGGTCAGCCTCCCGAGCGACGCGGCAATGGCCGGCGCCGCCGAGTAGGGCTTTGCGTCCGCCGCCATCCTCGGCTATCCGAGATCGATGAGCGCCCAGACCCTGTTCCTTGCCGATGACGATGCGACCGCCGAGTTCGGCCGCCGCCTCGCAGCATTGCTGCGCCCCGGCGACCTGGTGCTGCTGGAAGGCGACCTGGGCGCCGGCAAGACGGCGATGGCCCGCAGCGTGATCCGCACGCTCTGCGGTGACGCCGCACTCGACGTGCCCTCCCCGAGCTTTGCCCTGGTGCAGCCCTACGAGGCCAATGGCCACCCGGTGCTGCATGCCGACCTCTATCGGATCGGCAGTCCGCGCGAGGTCGACGAACTCGGCCTGTTCGATCGCGCCGACGCCATCGTCCTCGTCGAATGGCCGGAGCGGTCGGACGAGGTGGTGCAGCAGGCGACGGTTCGCGTCTCACTCACGGTTCCGCCAGGTGGCGACGGGCGAGTGGTGACGGTTGAGTTCGTAGACGGACGCACCCTTTAGCCGCTATCCGACTTGGCCCGGATGCTCGCCCACCGTGGGGGGCAGGCTTGGGTGCCACCCGAGCCGATTTAGGCAACCCACGCCGCTGGACTTCCCGCGCCTCACCGAGTCAAATCGCCGACCATGCGCCGCGACTCGCTTTTCACCATCGCGCCCCACGCGCCTTTTCTCGCGACGCTCGCCGAGCGGGTGCTCGATGGCACGCTGCTGGGGGACTGGCGGCGCGAGGGGCCGTTCTGGCTGAGCGACGTCACCATCATCCTCCCTACCCGTCGCGCCCGGTTCGTCCTGGCCGAGGCATTTGCGGCGCGCCTCGGGGGCACGGCGCTGCTGCCCGATATCCGCACCTTTGGCGGCGAAGTGGCGGACGAGGAGCCGTTCCTGCCGCCGTTCGACGCGCCGGCGAGCAAACCCTCCGCCACGCTGCTCGAGCGCCGGCTGACGCTGTCGCATCTGGTGCGGCTGTTCGCCGAACGGGCCGAGAGCTTTGCGACGCCTCCCAACCCGGCCGAGATCTTCTGGCTCGCCGACTCGCTGGGCGAGGTGATCGACGATTTCACCATTGCCGGCATCGCCCCCGAAAAACTCAAGCAGCTGGTGCCCGAGGAGCTGGCGGAAAACTGGCAGAAGGTGCTGGAATTCCTCGACGTGGCGCTGACGGCCTGGCCGGCGATCCTTGCCGAACGCGGCCGGATCGATGCCGCGACGGCCCGCAACGAGCGGTTGCTGCGACAGGCCGGCGCCGCCGGCTTCGTCTATGGCGAGCGCCCGGTCATCGCCGCAGGCTCCACCGGCTCGATCCCCGCCACCGCCGCTCTGCTCAAGGCGGTCGCGGCATTGCCGCGCGGCGTGGTGGTGCTGCCGGGGCTCGACACCTCGTTCACGTCAGACCGCCATGATCGGATGATCACTGGCGAGACCACCCAGGGCCATCCGCAATACGGCCTGATGAAGCTGTTGCGCGGCCTCGAGGCGGGCGTCGGCGAAGTGGTGGAACTGGGCGGCGAAACGCCCCGCACCGCGCTGGTGCAGGCCTCCCTGGCGCCGGCCAGCGAAACGCCGGCCTGGCCGATGCTGCGCGCCGATATTCCGGTGAGCCGGGCGCTCGAGGGCGTCAGCATCCTTGCCGCCCGCAATGCCGATGTCGAGGCGCGCGCCGTCGCGCTCGCCGCCCGCGCCACCCTGGCCGAGGGCAAGACCGTCGGCATCGTGGCGCGCGACCAGACCCTGGCGCGGCGCATCTCGGCCGAACTCAACCGCCACGGCGTAGTGGTCGACGACGCGGCGGGAACGCCGCTGTTCCAATCGGCCGCCGGGCGGTTGGCGCGGCAGGTGCTTGCCGTTGCCACCGACGATTACGCACCGGTCGACATCATCTCGCTGCTGCGCAACGCCGCCGTATCGCTGGGCCTCGATCGGTTCATCGTCCGCAAGCTCACCGATCACCTCGACCTGCGCTTTCGCTCGGAGCGGCCGGGCGCCGGCATTGCCGGGTTGCGCGGCCTCTCGGACCGCGAGGAACTGCCTCAGCTGCTCGACCGGCTCGAAGCAGCGATGGCACCGATCGTGGCGCTCAAGCCGCGCGAGCGGATCACCGCGCCCGAGCTGGCTTCGGCGCTGCTGACAACGCTCGAGGCGCTGATCGCCGAGGCCGACTTGCCGGGGATGACCGAGCTGCGCCGCTGGGCCACCGAACTGGTGGCGCTCGACCAGGGTGGTACGGCATTCGCGCCGTTCGATCTCGAGGCGGTGCTCGAGGCGCTGCTCACCGGTACGAAGACGCAAAACCCGGTGCCGGCGCGCGACGACATCCACATCTGGGGCGAGCTCGAAGCGCGCCTGATGAACCCCGACCTGATGATCCTCGCCGGCATGAACGAGGATATCTGGCCGCCGGTCGCCGACCCGGGCCCCTGGCTCAGCCGCGGCATGCGGATCGGCATCGGGCTCGAACCGCCGGAGCGCCGACAGGGCCAGGCGGCGCATGACTTCGTCATGGCCGTGGGCAATGCCGAGGTGATCATCGCCTATGCCGAGCGCATCGGCACCTCGCCGGCACTGCCCTCGCCGCTGCTGCAGCGGCTCTATGCCTTCATCGGCGAGGCCGAGGCCAAGGTGCTGCGAGCGCGAGGGGCACGCTGGCTGGCCCAGGCCGATGCCATCGACCATGCTGGCGTGCCGCGCCCGGCCGAGCGCCCGGCGCCCAATCCGCCGGCCGGCGATCGGCCGCGGCGCCTGTCGATCACCGAGATCGAGCCGCTGATGCGCTCGCCCTACGATATCTACGCCCGGCATGTGCTGGGGCTGAAGCGGATCGAACCGCTCGGCACCGAACCCAGCGCCCGCGAACGCGGCACCATGATCCACGGCGTGTTCGAGCAGTTCGTCGAGGCCGGTCTCGATCTCGAACTGCCCGAAGCGCTGCCTGAGATGATGGAGATGGCGCGCGATGCCTTTGCCGGGCTCGACGCGATCAAGGAACGCCGCGACATCTGGCTCAAGCGCTTCGAACGCGCGGCGCGGCAGTTTCTCGATTATGAGCGGCGACGCGACGCCGAGATCCTCGAACGCCACGCCGAGACCAAGGGCGAGTGGCTGTTTCCGGAGCTCGACAACTTCATTCTGGTCGGCAAGGCCGACCGGCTCGACGTGAAGCGCGACGGCACGCTCGAGATCATCGACTTCAAAACCGGCGGCGTGCCGCAACCCAAGGACATGACGGCGTTCGACGCCCCGCAATTGCTGCTGGAAGCGGCGATGGCGCGCGCCGGGGTGTTCCCCGGCCTCGCGCCACGCGACAGCTCGGCGCTGACTTACATCAAGATCGGCCTCGGCCCGGCGGCGTTCCAGATCAAACCGTTCAAGCTCTTGAAGGGCATGGGCCTGATGGACGCCGTGGACGAGATCGAGCGCCGCCTGCAGCGGCATGTCGATGCCTTCCTGCTGCATGACGACCTGCCGATGGCGGCGCGGATCCGGCCACGGGTGGAGACGGGCCGGAAATCCTATCCGGGCCCCTACGACCACCTGGCGCGCACCGACGAGTGGACGCTGACCGCCGGAGTGGATGACCCATGAGCCGCCGCCTTCTGAGCCCGATGCCGCAGCAGATCGTTGCGGCGCAGCGCGACGCCTCAGACCCCGAGCGGAGCGTCTGGGTGACGGCCAATGCCGGCTCGGGCAAAACCTATGTGCTGACCGCCCGGGTGCTGCGGCTGCTGCTCAGCGGCGCCAAGCCCGAGGAGATCCTCTGCCTCACCTATACCAAGGCGGCGGCCGCCGAGATGCGCGGGCGCGTGGCGGAGCGGCTGGGGCAATGGGCGCTCGAAAGCGAAGACGAACTGATCAAGGACCTGACGGCGCTGAGCGGCGTGCCGCCGACGCCGGCGATGCGGCTGCGGGCCCGCTCGCTGTTCGCGCGGGCGCTCGAAGCGCCGGGCGGCCTGCGCATCCAGACCATCCACGCGTTCTGCGAGAGCGTGCTGCACCGCTTCCCGCGCGAGGCCGGGGTGCCGTTCGATTTCAGCGTGCTCGAGGAGCACCAGCGCGACAGCATGCTGCTGGAAGCGCGCGAGACGGTGCTCGCGGCAGGCCTGCGCGGCAGCGGCGAAGCGGCGGCGGTGGAAACGCTGTTCGGCCTGCTCAGCGATTTCCAGATCGAGACCGCCATCCTCGAGGCGCTCAACCAGCAGCGCACGCTGCGGCCGGTGCTGGCGCGGCGCCAGGCCGCCAAACGCGAACTGCTGAAGCTGGTGGGCAATGTCGGCAGCATCGACGAGGTGATGGCCGAGATCAGTTCGGGCTACGGCCTCAGCGCTGACGACCACGCACAGATCTTTGCCCTGATCCCCCCCGATCCCTATGGCACCGACTTCGTCGATCGGCTCGGCCAGATCGACCCGCTGAGGCCCGACCCCGACGACCTGCTCGACGCCTTCCTGACGCAAGCCGACCGCACGGCGCGGAAGACGCTGATCAAGAAGGCGACGGCAGTGCTGATCCCCGAGGTCGCGGCGCGCCTCGTCGCCGAGGGGCAGCGGCTCGAGCAAGCGTACCAGAAGCTGGTGAGCGCCGAGCTGGTGGCGCGCAGCGAGGCGATGCTCGACGTGGTGGCGGCGATCTCGGCGCATTACGAGAAGCAGAAGCGGGCCCGCTCGCTGCTCGATTTCGACGACCTGATCGAAAAGCTGGCGGCGCTGCTGCGCGACGAGGAGCAGGGCAACTGGGTGCGCTACAAGCTCGATGCGGGGCTCAGCCATATCCTGGTCGACGAGGGGCAGGACACCAACCCGCTGCAGTGGCAGGTGGTGGGGGCGCTGATCGACGACTTCTTCTTCGGCGACAGCGCCGCCGATCGGCCGCGCACGCTGTTCGCGGTGGGCGACCAGAAGCAATCGATCTTCTCGTTCCAGGGGGCCGACCCGAAGGTGTTCGTCGAGGCCGGACGGCAATATGCCTTCAGCGCCCGCGCCGCGCATTTCGAGATCACCCCGGTGCCGCTGCGCTACAGTTTCCGCACGTTGCCCAACGTCCTCAACGCCGTCGACGAGGTATTCAAGCGCGCCGATCTCAGGGATGGGGCGCTCGAGGCGACGGGCGTGGCGCATTCGACCGCCCGCGCCGATGCCGGTGGGACCGTGACGCTGTGGCCGCCGATCAAGGACCAGGCGGAGGAGACGGACCCGACGAACTGGCCGACCGAGCCGCCCGAGATCCAGACGCAGAGCGCGCAGCGCCAGGTGGCGGAAAAGATCGCCCGGGAGATCAAGGGCTGGATCGACCTGAAGCGCCCGTTGGGGCCGCGCGGCAAGGCGGTGAGCGCCGACGACGTGCTGATCCTGGTGCAGGTGCGCAGCGTGCTGTTCCACGAGATCATCAGGGCGCTGATCCGCGCCGGGGTGCCGACGCCGGGCGCCGACCGCCTGGCGGTCACCACCCATATCGGCGTGCTCGACATGATGGCGCTGGGCGATGTGCTGAGTAATCCCGCCGACGACCTGCAACTGGCGGCGCTGCTGCGCTCGCCGCTGTTCGACGTCAGCGAGGACGAGCTTCTCGCCGTGGCGCAACCGCGCGGCGACAAGCGGTTGTGGCGGGCCATCGAGGGTTCCGACATCCCCGCCGTGAAGGCGGCCTACGAGCAGCTCTATGGCTGGCGCAACCGGCTGGATTTCGAGCGGCCGTTCAACTTCTACGCCGATGTGCTCTATGCCGGCGGCGGCCTGAGGCGAATGCGCGGCCGCTTCGGCTCGGAGATCGACGACGTGATGGCCGAGTTTCTCGACCTGGCGCTGTCGCACGAGCAATCGCCGCAACCCTCGCTGCTGGGCTTTCTGGCGGAGCTCCGCTCGCGCGAGGTGACGATCAAGCGCGAGCTGGCCGAGGGCGGCGCCGGGGTGCGGGTGATGACGGTGCATGGCGCCAAGGGGCTCGAGGCGCCGATCGTCATCCTGGCCGACGCGGCCAGCACCGAGCGCGGCCGCGACCGGCGCAGCGTCTATCTCAGGGCCGAGCCGCCGCTGTTCGTGCATGCCTCCTCGGCGGCAACGCATGCGCCGGCCACCACCGGCTTCAAGGACGAAGCCGACGGCGATCAGCTCAGGGAATATTGGCGCAAGCTCTATGTGGCGATGACCCGGGCCGAAGACGAACTCTATGTCACCGGCTACCTGACCAAGCAGGGCAAGGTCGATGGCAGCTGGTACGAGGCGATCGAACAGGGCCTCGGGCCGCTGAGCGAAAGCCTCACCGATGCCGACGGCAATACCGCCGCGCTGGTCTACCCACGGGAGCGGCCCGCGCCGGCGCGACTGAAGCCGGTCGAAGTGCCGGCCGATTTCGGCGGCATGGCGCTCGACTTCAAGCCGCTGCCGGAACGCAAGCCGCGCAAGGTGCTCAGGCCATCGAGCGTCGAGGCGCCCTCCGATCCGGACCGGACCCTCGGAACGCGGCTCGAGCAAGGGCTCGACCCCATGACGGCGCGGCTCGCCGGCACGGCGCTGCACGCGCTGCTGCAGCATCTGGCCAAGGTCGCCCAGGCCGAGCGGCCGGCGGTCGCGGCGCGCGCCCTGCCGCAATTGCTGCCCGAAGCGCCGGAGCAGCACCAGGGGCTGCAGACCAAGGCGCTGTCGATCCTGTCGCGCCCCGAGCTGGCGCCCCTGTTCGCCGAAGGCAGCCGGGCCGAAGTGCCGTTCCTCGCCACCGCCCAACACAAGGGCGAGACAGTGACCATTGCCGGGCGGATCGACCGGATCGTCAGCACGCCCGAAGGCGTGCTGCTGGTCGACTTCAAGTCGGATGCCGACCCGGTGATGGAACCGGCACGGGTGAAACCCGGTTATCTCACCCAGCTCGGGCTCTATGCGCTTGTTGCAAAGCAGCTTTTCCCGGGACAGAGGATAGAAGCCGCGATCCTCTGGACTGGGTTGGAATCGCTGCTAAAATTGCCCGACGCTGCTTTGGCGGAAGCGGCGCGGGGGTTCACCATCCGGTGACGTTCGTTGAAGTCACACTGGACTCTACCTAGCTTTTGGATCACACAGACCGCCGCTTTCAACCCAAAAGGCAAAATCAATGACAACCCACGTTTCCGACGCCAATTTTGGCGAGGAAGTCCTGTCCTCGAAAGAGCCCGTGCTCGTAGATTTCTGGGCCGAGTGGTGTGGCCCGTGTCGCGCCATCTCGCCGGTTCTGGAAGAGCTCTCCGCTGAGCTCCAGGGCAAGGTGAAGATCGTCAAGCTTAACGTCGACGACAACCCGAACACCACCGTGAAGTACGGCGTCCGCTCGATCCCGACGATGATCCTGTTCAAGGGCGGCGAAGCCGCCGACATGAAGATCGGCGCGGGCACCCCGAAGGCCGGCCTCGCCAAGTGGCTCGAGAGCCACGCTGCCTGACAGGCGCGTCACTCGCTGCTTATAGAAAACGCCGCTGGGTCCATCCCGGCGGCGTTTCTCTTTTGGCGGGACTGACGATGCGTCCACTTTCGCCGCTGTCATCCCGGCGCGCTGAGTTATCGCAGTGTCCAACGGCTGGCTCGGTGGCCGCTACCCCTCACCCGTCTCGGCCTAACGGCCGATCCACCCTCTCCCCGACGGGGAGAGGAACAGGGTGGTCACCGCGCTATCCAGATTCTTCTCCCCGTCGGGGAGAAGGTGGCGCGTAGCGCCGGATGAGGGGAAAGCCACGATCGCTGCGGCGCCGATGCCGTGGTTGGGGGAGCTTCGAGGGCAACGTTCCCGCGATGCATCACGCGACGCAAACCTACCCCTTTCCACTCCGCCCGACTCCCTGTAGCTTTCATCGTCAATCGACGATGGAGACGATCATGGGTACGCGCGTCAACGACCAGAACTTCGAAGCCGAAGTGCTGAACTCAAGCAAGCCCGTGCTGGTCGATTTCTGGGCCGAGTGGTGCCCGCCCTGCAAGGCGATGGACCCGATCCTCGATGACCTCGCGACCGAGCTCGCCGCCAAGGTGAAGATCGTCAAGCTCGACGTCGACGCCAACCCTTCGACGGTGGTGAAGTACAACGTGCGCGCCATGCCGACTCTGATCGTCTTCAAGGATGGCGAGCCGGTGGATTTCAAAGTCGGCGCCGGCCAGTCGCGCGTGCAGCTGATCAAGTGGCTGGATCAGTTCGCAGCCTGATTTTGCTGACGATTTTCCGGTGCGATCGGGCATAGTCTCTGGTCTCGCACCGGAGGATTGCATGCGTTTCGACCACCTCGCCAAAGCCCCGTTCAATCTCGATGCCGAGGCGCTTGCCTGGGTGCGTGAGCGCTTTGCGGCACTGACACCGGACGACAAGCTCCGCCAGCTGTTCACGCTGCTGTCGCGCGGCATGGATGCGGCCGAGATTGCGCGAATCCGAGCCTTCCGGCCGGGCGGCATCACCCGGCATGCCGGAGCTGATGTGGCTGCAGAACGTGCCCTGTTCGCCGATCTCAACGCTGCGGCGCCGGTGCCGATGCTGATCTCGGCTGACCTCGAAGGCAGCCGGATGAGCCTCGCGGCCGGGGCCGAGATGCCCAACCCGCTGGCGCTGGCGGCGATCGACGATGTCGCGGTCACCGCCGAAGTCAGCCGGATCATGGCCGAGGAAGCCCGGGCGATCGGCATCAACTGGAGCTTCACGCCGGTTCTCGACATCAATGCCGCGTTCCGCAGCGCCATCGTCGCGACGCGCGGCTTCGGCTCGGATGTCGCGACGGTGGAGAAGCACGCCATCACCCAGATGCGGGTATTCCAGCAGCACGGCGTCGCCTCGGCGATCAAGCACTGGCCGGGCGAAGGATTTGACGATCGCGACCAGCACCTCGTCACCACCATCAACCCGCTGTCGATGGACGAGTGGGAGCAAAGTTTCGGCCGGCTGTATCGCGGCGCCATCGCCGCCGGAGCGCTGTCGGTGATGTCGGCGCATATCGCGCTGCCGGCGTTCGTGCGTGCCCTCGATCCCGATGCCGGTCTCGAAGCGTTCCGGCCGGCTTCGGTCAGCCGCCTGCTGAACGAGGAACTGCTGCGCAACCGGCTCGGCTTCAACGGCCTGATCGTCTCGGATGCCACCCCGATGGCCGGGCTCGGCGCCTGGGGCAAGCGCAGCGACACACTGCCGGAACTGCTGAGCGCCGGCTGCGACGTGATCCTCTTTTCCGACGATTACGAGCAGGACCTCGCCTTTCTCGAAGCGGCGCTGGCGGACGGTCGCCTGGGTTGGGAGCGGATCGATGAGGCGGTGATCCGTCAGCTTGGCCTCAAGGCCGCCGTGGGCCTCCATAAGCCCGCCACCAGCGGTGCCATCGCCAGCCCAGAAAACCGGGCCTATGCCGAAGCCGTGGCGCGGCGGGCGCCGACTCTGGTCAAGGACACGCAGAACCTGCTGCCGCTCGATCCCAAAAAGCACAAGCGGGTGCTGGTGATCTCGGGCGGCATCGTCTTCCCGTTCCTGCCGCATCCCCTGCCCTTCGCCCTGCCCGAGATGCTGCGCCAGCAGGGCTTCGAGGTGACGGTGCATGAGGCCACGACCGAGGTGAGCCCCGAGAAATTCGACCTGGTGCTCTACCTGTTCGGCGACGAGACGCTGTTGACCCGCGGCCGGATCTTTCTCGACTGGCTGGGGCTTACCGGCCATTTCGGCAAAGCCATGCAGCGCCACTGGCACGACATCCCGACGGCAATGATCTCGTTCGGCTACCCCTACATGCTCTACGACGCACCGCGGGTGCCGACCTATATCAACGCCTATTCGACCACCGAAACCATGCAGCGCGCCGTGCTCGAGGCGCTGCTCGGCAACGTGCCCTGGAACACGAAATCCCCGGTCGACCCGTTCTGCGGGTTGGAGGATGCGCGGTATTGAGAGGCACACGCAGTGCCTGTGAGGGCGCTCGCCGATAGAGACGACCCCCTCCCATCCTCCCCCATAAAGGGGGAGGTGCCCCGCCGGTGCGTTTGGCACCATCGAAGACAGAGCCTCGACTCTTCACCTCCCCCTTTATGGGGGAGGCCGGGAGGGGGCCGTCTCTATCAGTCAGGCACGCTACCGCGCCAAAGCTGGCCGCTATCACGTCGGCGGCGTGCCGTTCTGGTGCAGCACGTGCCCTGCGAGGTACAGCGAACCGGCAAACACCACGCGCGCCGGGTGCCCAAGCTTGGCGGCGTCGGCGAGGGCATTGAGGATCGAGCTTGATTGCACCGCGTCGAACCCGCCTTCGCGCGCCTGCTCCACGATGGTGGCGGCAGGGTGTGCATTGGGTTCGCCCGGAATGCTCAGCGCGAACACCTTTTCGATCATCCCGGCGAACGGCGCGAGGAAATCGGCGGGCTTGCGGGTGTTCATCAGCCCCATGATCAACACCAGCGGCAGCGGCCGCCGCGCCTGCATTTCACCGAGCGCCAATGCCAGCGCTGCGGCGCCATGCGCATTATGCCCACCATCGAGCCAGAGTTCGGAGCCGGGAGGCAAGAACTGCAGCAGGGTGCCGGTGACCGGCTGCAACCGCGCCGGCCAGCTCACCTCACGCAGGCCTTTGGCGATGTCGGCTTCGCTCACCGGCAGGCTGAAATGCCGCGCTGCGGCGATCGCCAGCGCGGCATTGTCGAACTGGTGCGGGCCGGCCAATGCCGGCGGCGGCAGGTCGAGCAGGCCCTGCTCGTCCTGATAGACCAGCCGGCCATCTTCGGCGCGACCATCAAAATCCTCGCCGGCGATCAACGGGGTCACCCCCAGCCGTGCCGCCTCGCGCACCAGCACGGCCCGGCCTTCATCGCGCTGCCGGCCGAACACTGCCTTGGCGCCGCGCTTCAGGATGCCGGCCTTCTCCCAGGCGATCTTGTCGAGGCTGTTGCCGAGGAAATTCTGGTGATCGTAATCGACCGGGGTGATGACGGTGCCAAGCGGCTTTGCCACCACATTGGAGGCGTCGAAGCGCCCGCCCATGCCGGTTTCGAGCAGCAGGTAATCGGCCTTCACTTCGGAGAACAACTTCAGCGCCGCGGCGGTGGTGATCTCGAAAAAGGTGATCGGCTCACCGCCATTGGCCTGTTCGCAGAACTCCAGCGCCTGGTTCAGCTTACGCGACGAAACCAGCTTGCCGGCCAGCCGGATGCGCTCGTTGAAGCGCACCAGATGCGGCGAGGTCATCACGTGTACCTTCTTGCCCGAGGCTTCGAGGAAGGCGCGGAGATAGGCGAGCGTCGAGCCCTTGCCGTTGGTGCCGGCGACATGGATCACCGGCGGCAGGTGATCCTGCGGGTTGCCGATCCGCTCGAGCAGGCGCAACTCGCGATCGAGCTTAAGGTCGATAAGCTTCGGATGCAGCTTGAGCAGCCGCTTGAGGATAGCGTCGGTGCGGGACACGGGAACCAGATTCTCGAACAAGAGCATGGCGCGCTTCTAGAGTATTTCTCCGTTTCTTTGAATCGGCGAAATACTCCTGCCTTCTGATTTGGTCGCGCTTTCGAACCGGAAAGGTCTGCAACTTTTCCTGAAAGCGCCCTGGCACCCGGTTCTCGCGTGATGAAGAGCGGCAGCCCTACTCGGCGTGCGCCGCCTCGGGCATGCCGACCAGGTCATCGCCGGCATTGGCGGCGACGGGTGTCGCGAGCCGCGCCGGAGCGGTTTCGCTCAGCTCTTCACGCTGCGGCGATTTGGTGAGGATGCCGACCAGCGAGCCGATGGTTTCGCGCAGATTGTGCCGGTGCACCACCATGTCGATCATGCCGTGCTCGTAAAGATATTCCGAGCGCTGAAACCCCTTGGGCAGCTTCTCGCGGATGGTCTGCTCGATGACGCGTGGCCCGGCAAAGCCGATCAGCGCGCCAGGTTCGGCCAGATGCACATCGCCCAGCATGGCGTAGGACGCGGTGACGCCACCGGTGGTGGGGTTGGTGAACACCACGATGAACGGCAGCCCGGCTTCGCGCAGGCGCAGCACCGCCACGGTGGTGCGCGGCATCTGCATCAGCGACAGCACGCCTTCCTGCATGCGGGCGCCGCCCGACGAGACGAAAAGGATGAACGGCGTGTGCCGGCTCGCGGCCGTCTCGAGCCCGGTGACAATAGCCGAACCCGCGGCCATGCCGAGCGAGCCGCCCATGAAATCGAAATCCTGAACGCCCACGGTGACCGGCTGGCCGAACAGTTCGCCGGTGCCGACGGTGACGGCGTCCTCGGTGCCGGTTTTCAACCGGCTCTCCTTCAGCCTGTCGGCATAGCGCTTACTGTCGCGGAACTTCAGCGGATCATGCGGCACGGCGGGCAGCGGCACGGTGTCGTACTTGCCCTCGTCGAGGAAGGTCGAAAGCCGATCCGAGGCCTTGATCTTCATGTGGTAGCCGGAATTGGGCACCACCCACATGTTGGCTTCGAGGTCGCGGTAGAACACCATCTCGCCCGACTCCGGATCCTTGACCCAGAGGTTTTCCGATCCGGTATCCTTCGGCTTGAGGAAGGAGCGGATGCGGGGACGGACGACGTTGTTGATCCAGTTCATTGCCTAGCCTGTTCGCGGTCCAAGTGCGCGCCCAGCGGCGCTGCCATGGCCCTATATGGTGATTGTGGCAGATATTATCAGCTTCAGGGGGTGTGGTTAAGGGCCCGCAGGCGGCGGTGCAACCAGATTTGACGCCGTCCGGACGGGGTTCAACACGATGCGCTTGACCGGTCAGGGTGGGCAGTGTGTGTTGCTGGCGGGGGGCCTTGACGAGAAAAGCCGTGCAACGCACGACATTGTTTCAACGGGCCGTTTTCGCCGCCTCCGCGGCTCTTGCGACGCTGATTGCCGGACCGGCGCTGGCCTGTTCCGACCTGCCGAATATCTGTTCGATGAACGCACAGCACCATCAGAACATGGTGGATATGTCGGCGAGCTATGCCTACGGCGACTACTACGGTGAAGAAGACTATTACGGCGACGACTATTACGACAGCGGCTATTACAGCGGCGACATCGACTACTCCGCCTATGCGGAGGACCCGGGCCGATCGCTGAGCAACGAGGCGGCGAGCTTTGCCAGCGCGGTGAGCGCACAACAGGCCGCGCTCGAGGAAAAGCTGAAGGACCCGGGATTCCGCAAGGCCTATGAGCGCTACAGCAATGGCGGGTGGGACTATTTCCAGGACAGTGCCGGAGCAGCTCCGGGCGAGTATTGCGCCGCCTTCTACTGGCGGGGCGACGGCATGGTGCGGCTCTCCGGCCCGGGCGGCGAGTATCAGGGCGCGTTGATCACCTTCTGGGGCCCGAACATTCCGACGCCCAAGGACGTCAAGACCATCAGCGTGACGCTCGATCAGGCCGATGGCGCCCCGCAGAAGGTCAAGGCGTTCAACTACCACCTGGCCGGGGATGCCTGGGGAGCGATCGCCCTCGCCGTGCCGAGCATCGAAGCAGCGTTGCAGGGCATGGAAGACACGCAGAGCTTCAAGCTGTCCGTCGGCAACAAGCAGGTTGCCGAAGTCGAGTGGCGGGGTGGGCTCAAGGCCAAGAGCAAGCTCGAAAGCTGCCTGCGCCGGGGCTGAAGGGGCCGGGGCGGCGGCCGGTCAGGCCGCTGCCTTCGCCCGCTTGACGCCACCGGCGAGGCCGGCGACGAGGGTGGTGACGGCGCCCACCGTGCCGGCTGTCGCCTTGCCCTGATCGAGCGAGCCGAGCACGGCGTTGCAGATGGCGGTGCCGACGGCGATGCCGTCGGAATCGCGGCCGAAGGTGGCCGCATCGTCGGCGGTCTTGATGCCGAACCCCACCACCACCGGCAGGTCGGTGTGCCCCTTGATCCGCTGCACCGCGGTGCCGACCGCGGCGGTTGCCTTGATCGTGCCGCCGGTGATGCCGTTCATCGAGACGTAGTAGACGAAGCCCGAGGTGTTGTTGAGCACTGCCGGCAAGCGCGCATCGTCGGTCGTCGGGGTGGCGAGGCGGATGAAATTCAGGCCGGCCCTGAGCGCCGGAAGGCAGAGCTCTTCATCCTCTTCGGGCGGCAGGTCGACGACGATCAGCCCGTCGACGCCAGCCGCCTTGGCAGCGGCAAGAAAGGCGTCGACGCCGAAAATGTAGATCGGGTTGTAGTAGCCCATCAGCACGACGGGGGTCGTGTTGTCGAGCTTGCGGAAAGCCTCGACCATACCCAGCGTCTTCTTCATCGTCTGGCCCGCCGCGAGGGCGCGCTGCCCGGCGGCCTGGACGCCCGGGCCATCGGCCATCGGGTCGGAGAACGGCATGCCGAGCTCGATGATGTCGGCGCCGGCGGCCGGCAGAGCGTTGAGAATGGCCTGCGCGGTGGCGAGGTCGGGATCGCCGGCCATGGTGTAGGTGACGAGCGCCGGACGGCCCTCAGCGGCGCATTTCGCAAAACGGGCGGGGATACGGGTGGTCATCAGCTGTTCATCCCCAGATAGCGGCCGACACTCTCGACATCCTTGTCGCCGCGGCCGGAGAGGCAGAGCACGATGGTCTCGTCCTTCTGCATGGTCGGGGCGACCTTCATGAGCTGCGCCAGACCATGGGCGCTTTCCAGCGCCGGGATGATGCCTTCGAGCTTGGTACAGAGCTGGAAGGCCTCGAGCGCTTCCTTGTCGGTGATCGGTGCGTAGGTGACGCGCCTGGTGTCGTGCAGGTAGGAATGCTCCGGACCGACGCCCGGATAGTCGAGGCCGGCCGAAATCGAGTGGCCTTCGAGGATCTGGCCGTCGGCATCCTGCAGCAGGTAGGTGCGGTTGCCGTGCAGCACGCCGGGACGGCCGCCGGTCATCGAGGCGGCGTGGCCGTTCTCGACCTCGATGCCATGGCCGCCGGCTTCGGCGCCGTAGAGCTTCACTGAGGGATCGTCGAGAAAGGCATGGAAGGTGCCGATGGCGTTGGAGCCGCCGCCGACGCAGGCGACGACCGCGTCGGGCAGCCTGCCGGTCTCGGCCTGCATCTGCGCCTTGATCTCTTCACCGATCACCGACTGGAAGTTGCGCACCATCTCCGGATAGGGGTGGGGGCCTGCCGCCGTGCCGATCAGGTAATAGGTGGTCTCGACATTGGTGACCCAGTCGCGCAGCGCCTCGTTCATGGCATCCTTGAGGGTGCCGGCGCCGGCGGTGACCGGGCGAACCTCGGCGCCCAGCATCTTCATGCGGAGCACGTTGGGATATTGCCGCTCGACGTCGGTGGCGCCCATGAACACCACGCAGGGCAGATCGAACTTGGCGCAGACCGTCGCCGTCGCCACGCCATGCTGGCCGGCGCCGGTCTCGGCGATGATGCGGGTCTTGCCCATGCGCTTGGCCAGGAGGATCTGGCCCAGCGTGTTGTTGATCTTGTGCGAGCCGGTGTGGTTCAGCTCTTCGCGCTTGAAATAGACCTTGGCGCCGCCCAGTTGCTCGGTCAGCCGCTCGGCGAAATAGAGCGGCGACGGGCGGCCGACATAGTGGGTGGCGAGGTGCTTGATCTCAGCCTGGAACGCAGGATCGGCCTGCGCCGCGCGATAGGCCTTCTCGAGATCGAGGATCAGCGGCATCAGCGTTTCGGCGACGAAACGGCCGCCATAGAGCCCAAAGCGACCCTGTTCGTCGGGGCCGTTGCGAAGGGAATTGGCCCCGGTCGCGGTCACTGCTGAACTCCTACCCGTGTGCGGCTCGCGCCTTGTCGATGAAAGCCCGGATCAGCGCCGCGTCCTTGACGCCGGGCGCGGTTTCGACGCCGGAGGAGACATCGACGGCCATCGGTCGAACGGCCCGGATTGCCTCGCCCACCGTCTCGGGCGTGAGGCCCCCGGAAAGCATGAATGGAAGGCTGGGGTCAAGCGCCTTGAGCAGGCTCCAGTCGAACGGCACGCCGTGCCCGCCGGTGCGGTCGGCTCCCTTGGGCGCCTTGGCGTCGAGCAGTATCCGATCGGCGATGTCGACGAAGTCGGCGACATGCGCCACGTCCTCGGCGGTGCTGATGCCGATGGCCTTCATGATGGCGATGCCGGCCTCGTCGCGGATCGCCTCGACACGATGCGGGGTTTCCGGGCCGTGCAGCTGGATCCAGTCGGGCGACAGGGCCGCGATTTCCATGACCGAGGAGTTGTCCGGATTGACCAGGACGACGCAGGTCTCGATGCGGCCACGCGCCGCCGAGATCAGCTCCTGCAGCGTTTCGAGATCGACATGCCGGGGGCTGCGCTCGAAATGCATGAAGCCGACCACATCGGCGCCGGCGTCGATGGCGGCATCAAGCAGTGCCGGGGTCCTGATGCCGCAGATCTTGACGATGAGGGGGTCGGACATGTGCCTTGGATCAGTTGGGAACGAAATCTTCGGCGCCCAGCGCCGGCGGCTCGGGCGAGCGGCGGGCAACCTCGAGCTCGCGGTGCAAGCGTTCGGTCTCGCGCTTGAAATGGCGCTCGTCGCGGCGGTGCGCTCCCTGGGCGAACCAGGTGGCGACGCCACCCAGCAGCACGCCGACCAGCAGCACAGCGAACAGCACGAGGAACAGCGGCACGCCGACGCCGGGTGAGCTCAGGGCTTCGACCGGGGCGAAGGGGTTGAAATTCACCACCACCAGCTGGCGGTTGGCCAGGGCGAACACGATAAGCACCGCGCAAAGCGGCACCAGCACGAACCAGCCGACAATGCGTCTAATCATCGGAAACGCCAGACATCATCCCGCGCGATTGATCCGCTCACGGATTTCCTTGCCGGCCTTGAACTGCGGCACGTACTTCTCGCCCACGTCGACGGTTTCGCCGGTCCGGGGGTTGCGACCGACCCGCGCCGGCCGGTTCTTGACCGAGAAGGCGCCGAAGCCGCGCAATTCGACGCGGTCGCCACGGGCCATCGCATCGCCGACCTCATCGAGGATGGCGTTCACGATGTTCTCGATATCGCGCTGAAACAGATGCGGATTTTCGTCGGACAGTCGCTGCACGAGCTCGGACTTGATCATACCGCCCCCCGGCGCACTCCACGGGTCGATGGGGTTCACATCGATGGGTTAGCCTGCCAAAGCGAGACCAAACCGTCAAGGGACATCGCCCCACCAACGCTCGAGCGCATTACTTCGGCCGCGCTCTGGCCGAGCCAGCGGGTGACCCCGAACCAACCTTCGGCCGGCAACGGAAAGTAATCGACGACGGGCAGATCGGCGGCGATGGATTTGTCGCTCTCGAGCCAAGTAATCGCTTCAGCTTCGCCGCCGATCGCATCGATCAGTTTGGTTTCGACGCCCTGGCGGCCGGTGATGATGCGACCATCCGCCAAAGCCAGGGTCTGGGGCCGCGGAATGCCGCGCCGCTCGGCGACGATATCGACGAACCACTCGAACGAATCGTTGACCAGCGCCTGCAGCGAGGCGCGCACTTCGCCCTGCATCGGCTCGTTGATGTCGGGCTCGGCCTTGAGCGGGCCGGTCTGCACCTTGTCGAAATTGACCCCGATGGTGTCCAGCAGCTTGCCGGCATCGACGTGCTGGTAGAGCACGCCGATCGAGCCGACGATCGACAGCCGGCGCGCGAAGATGCGATCGCTGGCGATGGCGGTCATGTAGGCGGCGGAGGCCCCCAGTTCGCTGATCACTGCAACCACCGGCTTCTTGGCGCGCAACGCTCCGAGCGCCTCGTAGAGCTCCTCACCGCCGGCGGTCGTGCCGCCCGGGGAATTGATGGCGACGATCACGGCCTTCACCGCATCGTCCTCGGCCAGCTTGTCGAGGATCTTGAGGCGGGCCGGGTCGGTCATGATGGTGCCGGTGATGCTGACGCGCGCGATGCGATCGCCCGGACCGCCCTGCTCCATGGCGAAGCGACCGATAATGGCCAGCACGGCGGCGGCAAGCGCCAGGAAAAACAGCACCCGCCACAGCCGGCGCGAACGGCGCAGCCGGGCATTGGCGGGGATCAGGTGCGCGCTATCGCCGGAGCTGTCGGTCATCGGGGCCTCTTGCAGGATTGGGGGAGGTAACCCGCCGGTGGCGGCAAATGCAAGGCGGGGCTGGGTCGTTTCGCGATGATCGATGGCCTCGCTTGCAGGCGCCGCGCGCCCGCTCGCCGTGTCAGACAGCCTACACCTTCAGCCGCTGCCGTTCGGTCTTGATGAAGCCGGCGAGGTGGTCGGCCTCGAACAGGGTCAGCGCCCTGCCCTGCTGCAGCAAGCGGTCGCGTTCAGTGCGGCCCAATGCGGCCTCGAGGCTGGCGGAGAGCCGGTTGCGCTGCATTTCCTCGGTGGCCTGGCGACCATCGATCCAGCCCTCGAAGCTCTTGTCGGTGAAGCCGACGAGGAGCGCTGCCACGTCGAAGGCGCCCCGGGTGGTGAGGAGCTCAGCGGCATTCTGCAGCAGGCACCAGTGCCACTGGCCACCGTCGCGCGGCACGATCTCGGCCGCTTCGTAGAGCGGCGCCACGGCGCCATCGAAATCGCCCAGCGTCATGCGGTAGGCGGCGTTGTTGTTGAGATGAAAGCCGAGCTGCAGGCTGCGGCCGGCGGCGCGGAGCTCCGGCATGATCTGATCGGAGAGCGACAGGGCGCGGACGGTGTCGCCGCCCTTGTGCAGCATTTCGGCGAGGTTCATCACCGAGCGGAAGCGGCCCTTGGGGTTGCCGACATCGAGGTGCATGGCAAGACCGGCCTCGGCGCGGGCCAGCCCCGACCGGGTGTCGCCGCGGGTCCAGGCCTGGGTGCCGATGGCCACCAGCGCCCAGGATTTCACCTTGCTGGGCGGCATATCGGCGATCAGCGTTTCGAGCTCGGCGACCAGCGGCTCGGCATCGCCCTGATGGTGAAAGAAGATGGTGATCCAGGCGGTCAGCACCAGCGCCTGGGTGTAGCGCAACCGGTCTTCGCTCTCCCGGAACCAGGCCAAAGCCGGCTCGAGCCCCTGATAGGCGCGGACATCCATGGCGTTGTAGCGGCCGATCTCGCCCAGCGCCAGTTGCAGCCGCGCTGCGGTTTCGGGCGGCACGGCACCGACCAGCGACATGCCGGCCTCGATGGTGGCGAGCCCTTCGGCGCCCAGTTGCTCCTCCATGAAATAGCGGTAGGAGCCGGCAGCGAGCTCGACATAGGTCGGCCAGTCGGCGCGGGTCTTGGTCCAGGCGAGGGCGGCGCGGAGGTTATCGCCGTCCGGGCGGTAGATCTGGTCCCAGCGCTCGTCGGGCAGCGCCTCCCAGCGCAGCACGCTGTCGGAGAAGAGATCACGGATATAGGCGGCGTGCCGATCGCGGGTGGTGACGTCCTCGCCGGCCTCGGCCAGCTTGTCGAGGGCGAAGTGGCGGGTGGAATCGAGCAGCCGGTAGCGGGCCCGGTCCTGCCCGTCACGTACGACCAGCGAGCGGCGCACCAGCTCGGCGACCCGCGTTTCGGCCCCCTCGCCGGCCACGGCGTTGACGGCGGGGATGGAGAAGCTGCCTTGGAACACGCCGAGCGCCCGCAGGGTGCGCTGGTCGTCAGGCTCGAGCAGGTCGTAGCTCCAGGCGAGCGAGGCGGCGAGGGAGCGGTGGCGCGGCAGCGCCGGATCCCAGTCGGCCTCGAGGCTCGCCAGTTGCTGCTCGAGCTGCCGGTCGACGGTCTCGATGCCGACGGTGGCGGCGCGCGCCGCAGCCATCTTCAGCGCCAGCGCCACGCCGTCGAGGCGGCGGCAGAGCCGGGCGACGATCGGCAGCTCATCGGCGGAGAGCTTTTCCCCGAACGCTTCGTAGCAATAGGCGAGGAACTGCGCCGACGCGGCATCGGCCAGTTCGCCCTCGCCGGTGACGGCAAAGGGCAGCAGCTTGAAGACGTGCTCGTCGGGCAAAGCCAGCGGCACCTGCGAGGTGGCGAGGATGCGGATATCGGGCACTTCGGCGAGCAGAGTGCGGATGACCCGCGCCGCGGCGCCGCGCACGTGCTCGCAATTGTCGAAGATCAGCACCGCTGCGGTGGGCCGCAAATACTCGACGATCGACTCGAGCGAGCGGCTGCCGGCCCGGAACGGCACGGCGAGGGTCTGGATCAGCACGCTCTCGATGAACTCGCCGCTGCCGAGCGAAGCGAGATCGACCATCCATACGCCGCCATCGACCGGGCCGAGCGTTTCGGCCACAGCGACGGCCAGCGTGGTCTTGCCGACACCGCCCGGGCCGAGGATGCTGACCAGCCGGTGCTGGTCGAGCAGGCGCGCCACCGCCTCGATCTCGGTTTCGCGCGCTACGCAGTCGCTGCGATAGCGCCCCAGATTGCCGTCGGCACCGGCGAGCGGCCGCAGCGGCTCCACGTCCTCAACCGGTTCGGGGCCGACATATCTGTAGCCGCGACCATGCACGGTGGCGATGAAGCCGGGACCGAGCGCCTTGCGCAGCGCCGACATGTGGACCTGCAGGGTGTTCTCCTCGACCACCACGCCGGGCCACACCGCGTCGAACAGGGCGGATTTGTCGAGCAACTGGTTGGGCTCGGCCAGCAGTGCCTCGAGCAGGTCGAAGGAGCGCCCCGACAGCTCGATCGGCCCGTCGGGGCCGATGAGCTCGCGCTCGCGCAGCCGGATCCGGTAGTCGCCAAAGCGTTTTTCCATTGCGCCACCATAGCTGATTCAGGCCGATCAGGGCTGCTTCAGAACTCTTCAGGATTGCCCCAAGGACTGCCGCGCCGCTTGGAGCGATGATCAGTGCATCAGATCCGAGGAGACCGACAAATGCTGTACCAGCCCAAGCGCCGCAACCCCGCCGCAGCCCTCGCCCGGCACGTTCTCGTCGCCATCGCCGGCGTATTCGGCGGTCTGGGCCGCAGTGCCGCCGACGGCGCCTATCTCGACGGCATGCGCGGCAGCGAACTCGAAGATTTGGGCCTCCGGCGGGTCGACGACGGCAGCTATCGGACGTTCAAGTAGGCGGTCGCAAGCTCACTCGAGCTTGCGCACCATGTAGCGGGCGTCTTCTTCGTAGCTGAGCAGCTTGCCGTAGAGCTCGGGGACGTCGGTGATTTCAAAGCCATGGCGTTCCCAGAACGGGACCGAGCCGTTGACGGCAACCAGCGTCATGGTGGGATAACCCTCGACGCTGGCGTGCTTGACCAGCGCCTCGACGATCCTGGAAGCGGCCCCGACCCGTCGGGTGACCGGCAAGAGGCAGAGATCGTGCAGGTAATAGGTGTCCGGCTCGGCCGGCAGCGCTTTCAGCAACGTGTTGAGCGGCGGCAGCGTGCCGTAGAGCCAGGGATGGCTCAGCACATAGCCGGCCGGCTTGTCGCCGATCTCGAGCAGATAGCAGCCATTGCGGTAGAGCTTCAGGCGCTCGGCGAGCACCTCGGGGGTTTCGAAGAAATCGACATGCACGGTGTCGGCGATGCCCTGCACCGCCGGCAGGTCATAGCTGGTCATGGCGCGCCAGGCGACATCCTTCAGAAGCATAAGTTCCCCCAAACAAAGGGCCCGCACCTGTTGGTGCGAGCCCCTTAGATGCAGACCCGCGGGGCGCGAACACCCCGCGGAAAAGCTTACTTCTCGTCGCGGCCCTTGAGGGCGGCGCCCAGGATGTCGCCGAGCGAAGCGCCCGAGTCCGACGAACCATAGGCGGCCACGGCTTCCTTCTCCTCGGCGATTTCAAGCGCCTTGATGGAGAGCTGGATGCGCTGGGTCTTGCGATCGTACTGGGTGACGCGCGCGTCGACCTTCTCGCCCTTGGAGAAACGCTCCGGACGCTGGTCGTTGCGGTCACGCGACAGATCGGCGCGACGGATGAAGGCGGTCATCTCGGTGTCGTTGATGCGCACTTCGATGCCGCCATCGTTGACCTCGGTCACCGTGCCGGTCACCACGGAACCCTTGCGGATGCCGTCGCCGCCAGCATCGGCCACTTCGCCGACCGCCAGCTGCTTGATGCCGAGCGAGATACGCTCCTTCTCGACGTCGACGTCGAGCACCTTGGCCTGGACGATGTCGCCGCGGTTGTAGGCCTCGAGGGCCTGCTCACCCGGCTTCTGCCAGTCGAGGTCGGAGAGGTGGACCATGCCGTCGACATCGCCATCCAGACCAATGAACAGACCGAACTCGGTCTTGTTCTTGACCTCGCCCTCGACAACGGTACCCGAGGGGTACTTGTCGGCGAAGGTTTCCCAGGGGTTCGCAAGCGTCTGCTTGAGGCCCAGCGAGATACGGCGCTTCTCGGGATCGACCTCGAGCACCATCACTTCGACTTCCTGCGAGGTCGAAACGATCTTGCCCGGGTGGACGTTCTTCTTGGTCCAGCTCATCTCGGAGACGTGGATCAGGCCCTCGATGCCCGGCTCCAGCTCGACGAACGCACCGTAGTCGGTGATGTTGGTCACGCGGCCGGTGAACTTGGCGCCGACCGGATACTTGGCGGCAATGCCATCCCACGGATCGGCCTGCAGCTGCTTCATGCCCAGCGAGATACGGTGGCTCTCGTGGTTGATGCGGACGATCTGCACCTTGATGGTCTCGCCGATCGACAGCACTTCGGACGGGTGATTGACCCGGCGCCAGGCGATGTCGGTGACGTGCAGCAGACCGTCGATGCCGCCGAGGTCGACGAACGCACCGTAATCGGTGATGTTCTTGACCACGCCGTCGACGACCTGGCCTTCCTCGAGCTGCTGAACGATCTCGGAGCGCTGCTCAGCGCGGCTCTCTTCGAGGATGGCACGACGCGACACGACGATATTGCCGCGGCGCTTGTCCATCTTCAGGATCTGGAACGGCTGCGGCACATTCATCAGCGGGCCGATGTCGCGGATCGGACGAATGTCCACCTGCGAGCGCGGCAGGAAGGCAACGGCGCCTTCGAGGTCGACGGTGAAGCCGCCCTTGACCTGGTTGAAGATGATGCCTTCGACGCGCTGGTTGGCGTTGTACATCTCTTCGAGCTTGACCCAGCTCTCTTCGCGGCGAGCCTTCTCGCGCGACAGCACGGCCTCGCCGACGGCGTTCTCGACGCGGTCGACATAGACTTCGACGAGCGAACCCACCTTGATGGTGCCGTCACGGCCGGCGGCGCCGAACTCCTTGAGCGCGATGCGCCCTTCGGTCTTCAGGCCGACGTCGATGATGGCGAGATCCTTCTCGATCGCTACGACGGTGCCCTTGACCACGGTCCCTTCCAGCGGCTCGTTCTCGAGGAACGAGTCCAGCAGCAGGGATTCGAAATCTTCCTTGGTAACAGTTTGAACTGCCAAACGACTTCTCCAATGCGCCCGGTGGCTTGAGGTTGAAAGGCCCGGTTGCCAATCGCCATGAACAGGCGATCCGGTGCGCTGGCGCGCGAGCCATGTAGGGTCAGGATTGGTTTCCGCTGCCGGCTCTTGGAACATGCCGGGGGACGAAAGCCGCAAGGTTTGGTTTTGAAGCCTAGAGCTTCGCCTTGCGCGCCATGACCCCGTCGACAATGGCGACGGCTGCGCGGAGTGCGGCCTCTATATCCAAGAGCGTGGTGTCCAGCAAGTGGGCATCGGCTGCCGGATAGAAGCCGCCATTGGGGTTGGCCATGTCTCTGGCGTCCCGCTGCTCTATCTGGTGATAGAGGGCGTAACGATCAACCACCTGGCCGCGCGCCTCGAACTGGCGGGCCCGGCGCTCCATGCGCGCCTTGCTGTCCGCCTGGATGAACAGCTTCACATCGGCATCGGGCGCGATCTTGGTGCCGATGTCGCGGCCATCGAGCACGGCGCCACCGGGCTGGGTGGCGAACTGGCGCTGGAAATCGAACAGGGCGGCGCGCACCTCGGCGATCACCGCGACCTTGCTGGCAAGCGCGCCCGCTTCAGCCGAAGACAGCACCGCCGGGTCGAGATGGGCGGTATCGACGGCGCGTGCGGCGGCGATGGCCCGCGCCTCGAACTCGGGCGCGTTTTCATGGGCGGCGACGGCGCGGCCGACGGCCCGATAGAGCAGGCCGGTATCGAGGTGCGGCAAGCCATAATGCCGGGCCAGACCAGCCGCCAGCGTGCCCTTGCCGGATGCCGCCGGCCCATCCACCGCGATGATCATTGCCCCTCCGCTGCCCTACTCTGGCGGGCCCTCCGTATCATGGTGGCCGGGCGAGGTGCCAGCATGGCGCCACGCTACCCCCAGAGATCGCTCGAGGCGGGCTGCACTTTCGGTTTGACAGGGCGAAACTTTCACCCTAACCGGACGTTTCCCTGCGGGTGGCCCCGCCTTTCTACACGAGGAAGCAATTGGCCAACGACGAACGCGGTACGAAACGGGAAGACCCCGATACCGGCAAGAAGTTCTACGACCTGAATAAGGATCCGATCGTCTCGCCTTATACCGGCAAGTCTTATCCGCGCTCCTATTTCGAACAGAACGCCGTTGCAGCGGTGCGCGCCAAGGCCGCAGCCGAACGCGACGACGAGGATGACGAGGAAGAGATCGAGACCGAGGAAGCGGCCGAACCCGGCGCGCCCGAGATCGTCTCGCTCGAGGATGCCGACGCCGAAGAAGCCGGCGCCGATGACGGTGAAGAGATTCCCGATGTCGAGGACGTCGAAGACGTCGAAGATATCGGCGACGACGACAGCGACGTGTTCCTCGAAGAGGATGAAGACGAGGACGAAAACCTCGACTTCGACGTCGGCGGCGGCGGAGACGAGCGCTAAGCTCGGCCGCCTCGGCGCGGGCAAGAGGCACAAAAGTCCAGAACTTTTACCTCCCGCGCAGCCCCCACGAAATACCGCTTGCATGCGAGGGGTGACGTGGGTAGATAGCACCGCGCTTCGACGGGAAACCGCCGCGGCGCATACCCAAAGGCACGATATGATCGTGCCACCGGATGTGATCCACGGATCGTTGATGGGGCCATAGCTCAGTTGGGAGAGCGCTTGCATGGCATGCAAGAGGTCGTCGGTTCGATTCCGATTGGCTCCACCAAATCTCCTCCGCGCCTGCGGAGGCCCCAGCCCAAGCTGCCTTCCCTTTGCCGACCAGAGCGCCGCTGAAACAGGCGGACGCATTGCGCGCCTCATCGATACGCCGGGCGCCGCTCCCAGACACCGATTCCCCTGATCGCGGACGCAAAAAGGCGAGGAGCCGGGACGTGCTCCTCGCCTTACGGCCTGCGGCTGTCGGGAGGATCAGCTCGCGGCGATAGCGGTGGCCTGGTTGACCTTGCCGTTGAGGGTATAGGTGATCGCGACGTTCTCACCGGCCTTCAGCTTCGAGAAGTCGCACTTGGGCGCGAACTGGTAGACCGCCTTGTCGGCAAGCGTCACGGTACAGGCTTTGCTGTCCATGGACTGGATGGCGCCCTTGGCGGTGGACGGGGCGGCGAGCGCGACCGACGAGATACCGACGGAGGCAACCAGCATCAGGGGGATGAGAAACTTGCGCATTGACGATCTCCTTGTTCGTCCGGTTCACCGCGTCATCGTTTTGGAAGCGGCGGCCGGTGCGTGGTGCAGCGGCGAGAGGGAGGTTGGTCCCGGCTGCTTGCCTGCCCCTTTCCCGAAACTTACTTCTTCGTAAGCTCGACCGAATGCGCCGCGACGCGGCAGACAAAAAGGACGAGGGGCCCAAAAGGGCCCCTCGCCGGACTGCCTGTCGACGGTGGGAGACGGATCAGGCGGCGGTAATGGCGGTGGCCTTCTTCAGCTTGCCGCTGATGGTGTAGGTGATGGCGACCTTCTCGCCGGCCTTCAGCTTCGAAAAATCGCACTTGGGCGCGAACTGGTAGACCGCCTTGTCGCCGAGCGTCACGGTGCAGGCCTTGCTGTCCATGGATCGGATGGACCCGTGGGCAATGCTGGGTGCCGCGAGCGCTGCCGAGGATGCACCCACGGAAGCGACCAGCATCAAGGGAATGAGGAACTTGCGCATAACGATCTCCATGTCGTCAGATGAGCCACGTTGGCTGAGCAGGTGGCGGCCGGTGCGTGGTGCAGCGGCGCGGCGAAATCTGCTGTCGACCGATTGCCCCGCCCTTTCCTGAAGCTTACTTATTCGTAAGCCGACAGGAGGGCCTCGCCGGTGTAGGTTGGGCACAGGCGCCGGATCCTCCCCCAGGCATCGCGCCGTCGTCTCGAAGAGGTTACACGGTGAAGGTCGTTGTCGCAGAAGACGACCGGACGTCGTCCGATTTCATCCGCAAGGGCCTGGCCCAGCAGGGGCACAGCGTCGAATCGGTATTCGATGGGCGCGATGCGCTGACCTTCTGCCTCTACAATAATTGCGATGTGCTGGTGCTCGATCGGATGATGCCGGGCATGGACGGGTTGTCGGTGGCCAAGGCGCTCCGTGCCTCGGGCCGCACCATGCCGATCCTGTTCCTCACCTCGATGGGCGACGTCGAAGACCGGGTCGAGGGGCTGATGGCGGGCGGCGACGACTACCTGGTCAAGCCGTTCCATTTCTCCGAACTGATGGCGCGGCTGACCGTCCTGGCGCGGCGGCCGCAGGCCGCAGAGGTATCGACGCGGCTCAGCGTGCACGATCTCGAACTGGACCTGATGGCCCATACGGCGACGCGCGCCGGGACCCGCATCGAGCTGCAGGCCAAGGAGTTCGCGATCCTCGCGCTGCTGATGCGCAATGCCGGCCGGATCGTCACCAAGACGATGCTGCTCGAACAGGTGTGGGACTTCAATTTCGACCCGCAGACCACGGTGGTCGAAACCCATATGAGCCGGCTGAGGACCAAGGTGGACAAGCCGTTCGAGGTGGCGCTGATCCATACCACGCGCAATACCGGCTACTCGATACATGCACCGCGTCAGTAGCATCCTCGCGGGTGCCGCATTCCGTTCGGCGCTGATGTCGCTGCTGCTGTTCCTCGCGGTGTTCTTCGTCGCCGGCGTGGTGATCGTCAGCCAGACCCGCAGCGAGGCGGAAACCGAAATCCGCGCGCTGGTGAGCAACGAGTTCGAGCTGTTCCGCGACGCCGCAGGCAACGAGAACGATCTCAAGCAGCTGGTGGACAGTTCGGCCGAGTCGGCCGGCCCGCGCTTTTTCGTGGTCGCGCTCTATAAGCCCGACGGCACGCTGCTGGCCGGCGATGATTTTCCGCGGCCGGCGAAACTGGGCTGGAGCACCGTCGAATCGGCGATCAACGCCACCACCCCATCGGAACAATATCTGGCGCTGACCGAGGAGATCGGCGGCAATCGCGTGACCTTCGGACGGACGCTGTATTTCGTCGAGGTCGGTTCGGCCGCCCTGTGGCGGGCGCTGATGCTGGCCAGCATCGTGGTCGGGATAGGTGCCCTGGCCATCGGCTATTTCGCCAGCCACGGCGTTTCGGCCAAGCTCGACCGCATGGCGGCGACGCTCGAGCGGGTGGCGCGGGGCGACAGTCGGATACGGCTACCGGTCGGCCGCTCCAACGATCAGGTGGACCGGGTTTCGGCGCAGATGAATGCGCATCTCGACCGGCTGAGCGACCTGGTGGGCACCATGCGCAATACCGTGATCTCGATCGCCCACGACCTCAAGTCGCCACTCAGCCGGGCCTATATCCTGCTGCAGGAGGCCGAGGAGGCGCCGGACGAGATCGAGCGGGCCAAGCTACTGGAAGAAGCGCAGGCGGAGATCGAGCGGCTCAACGGCATCTTCGATACGGTGCTGAGGATTTCGCGGATCGAATCCTCGGACGACCAGTCGGGCTTTGCCTCGTTCTCGGCGCAGGAACTGGTGAGCGAAACGCTGCAGACCTTCGAGCCGGTGGTGGAGGAGGCCAACCAGATCCTGGTGGCGGCGCCAACCAGCAGCGACGCCACCATCGTGGGCGACCGGCGGATGGTGGTGCAGTTGCTGGTGAATCTCATCACCAATGCCTCGCGCTACAGCCCGCCCGGCGCACGGATCGAACTGGGGACGGGCCTCGAAGATCGCCATCCGATCCTCGTGGTCGCAGATAACGGCCCGGGCATTCCCGCCGACCACCGCCAGGCGGTGTTCGAACCATTCCTGCGGCTCAACCCGGAGCGGGACGAAAAGGGTTCCGGCCTGGGGTTGGCGCTGGTGCAGGCCATCGCCACGCGGCATCGGGCGACGGTGCGGCTCGAGGATAATCAGCCCGGCTTGCGGGTGGTGGTCCGGTTTCCGGCCATTGAGCCCGCCGGCTGACACCTCCGGTCCGGCCGGGCGCCGGCGACAGATCCAGCTTGAGAATTTGTAAGCTTGGCGACAAGGCGAGGCAAAGCCGGGCCGCCATAACCACCCGTGCCGATGCAAAGACGCACCGACCGCCGGCGCCCCCCTGCCGACGTGCATCTCACGCGGAGTATCCCAAAATGAACAAGCTCTCGAACCTCTCTGTCCTCGCGCTCGTCGCCATTGCTGCGGCCGGTCCGGCATTTGCCGCAACGCCGAAATTCACCAACGGCGCCCCCGGCACCGCAATGAGCGTCGATGATTTTGCCAGCCAGCTGGGCAGCTTCAACGCCAAGGACGTCACCGACCTGCTCGATGCCAAGAGCGTCACTGTCTACAACTACAACACCGCCTGGACCGACAAGGCCGGCAAGGCAGTGAACCTGTTGACCGACGATTCGCAGAGCATCGGGCTGCTGCGCGAAGCGCTCAACAAGAACCCCGCGGCGGTGAAGCTGCTGGCCGAGAACAAGATCAAGGTCGACCAGGTGGTCGACATCACCAATATCGGCGGCAACGTGCAGCTCTACATCCAGTAAATCGCCCTTGCGGGCGCCGCCCCGGCGGCGCCCGCAATCTTTGGTACGTGCCGGCAGGCCCCTCACCCGCCGCCGGTGCATCGCCCTCCCCGTCGCGAAAGCCCGCTCGCGATCCCCCCGTTAATGCTTCCCAGAGTCGTTGCCGCTATCGTTTCCCTGACGATGCAGCGGGGCGGATCGGCAATTGACGGTACTGGCGCGGTTTGGGCTCCCGATCCTCCTCGTCGGGGCAGTGTTCGCCGCCGGACAGTTCGGCGCCTTCAAGTCACTCGATCGGCTGACGGAGGATATCCGGTTCCAGCTGACCAGCCGCCCGGCGAGCGGCCAGGTGGTGTTCGTCGACATCGACAGCGCCAGCCTGGCGCAGGTCGGCGTCTGGCCGTGGCCGCGCCAGGTCTACGCCGAACTGCTCGATCGGCTGATGGCGCTCGGCGCCGCGGACGTCGCCTTCGACATCGATTTCTCCGCCCGGTCCACCCCAGAGGGTGACGCGGCGTTGGCGGCGGCGCTCGAGGCGGCGGGCGGCTACGCATATCTGGCGGCCTTCGAGCAGGTGGACGGCGCGACCGGCACGCGGCGGCTCAGCCTGCCGCTCGATAGCTTCGCGGCGCATGCGACAGCGGTATCGGTCAATGTGCTGGCGGCGCGCGACGGCCTCGTCGATCGGTTTGCCGCCGCAACCAGCGGAGAGGTCAGCGTCCCGGCGCTGCCGGTGGCGCTCTACGGTAAGCCCGCCCCCAGCGGCGACATCCATATCGATTACGGCATCGATCTCAGGGGTATCGACCGCATCCCGGTCGCCGATCTGCTGGCCGGCACGGTGGCCGCGCCGCGCGTCGCCGAGCGGCAGGTGGTGATCGGGGCGAGCGCCATCGAGTTGCGCGACATTTTCTCGGTGCCGCGCTACGGCATGCTGCCCGGACCGCTGGTGCAGATCGCCGGGCTCGAAACGCTGAAGGCGGGCCGGGTCCTGACCCCGCTGGAAGATTGGCCGGGACTGGTCGCCGCCGCCCTTCTCGCCCTCGTCCTCAGTGGAGGTCTGCGGGTCCGCACCGCCACCGGCATCGTCATCGCCGCCGTGATGTTCGCCGAGATCGCCGCGCTGCTGCTGCAGTGGCAATACGGCCTGGTGCTGCGCACGGCGGGCTTCGAGATCGCCGCGCTGCTGCTGCTGGGCCAGCGCATCGTGCTGGCGCTGATCGGCGAATATGCCGAGCGGCGCCGGGCCGAGGCGCGCCTGCTGTACCTGGCGCGCCATGACGCGGCGACCGATGCGCTGTCGCGCGGCGGCCTCCTCGAGCATATGGCGGGCAAGCCGGTGCCCGCGGTGATGCTGGTGGGCATCCGGAGGATGGACCTGGTGCGCGGGGCGCTGGGGCAGCCGGTGGCCGAACTGGCACTCAGGGCTATCGCCAGGCGGTTGCAGGCGCTGGAGCTGGGGGGTGTCGGTCTGATCGATCGCGACGTGTTCGCCATCGCGCTCGACAAGCCGCCGACGGAAGCCCGCCTCAAGCGGCTCGACTGGGGCCTGCGCGCGGCGCTGCGGCCGGCGATCGTGGTCGAAGGGCACAAGGTACATGTCGATGTGGCGCTGGCGGTCGACAGCGCTGCGCCAGGCGTTTCGCCGGCCCAGATGTTGCAGCGCGCCGAACTGGCGCTGCGGGTCGGATCGCCTGACCTCGGCGTCAGCGCGTTCGACGCCGGCATGGAGACCGGGGTCGACCGGCGGCGCCGCATCGATGCGGAGCTGCGCCAGGCGATCGAGCGCGGCGAGCTGACGGTGGTGTTCCAGCCGCAGACCAGCCTGGCGCATGGGGAGCTGGTCGGGGTGGAGGCGCTGGTGCGCTGGCACAGTCCGGTGCTGGGGCCGGTGTCGCCGGCCGATTTCATCCCGCTGGCCGAGGAAACCGGGCTGATCGTGCCGCTTGGCGCGTTCGTGCTGGCCGAAGCGTGCAAGGCGGCAGCAGCGTGGAAATGGAACGGCCGGCTGGCGGTCAATGTGTCGGCGGCGCAGATTCGGCTCGATGATATCGGCGAACGGGTTGCCGATGTCCTGGTCGAGACCGGCTTCGCGGCGAGCCGTCTCGACCTCGAAATCACCGAAAGCGTGCTGGTCGAAACGCCGGAGCGGCTCAGCCAGATGTTCGCCGATCTCAGGCAGCTGGGGGTCGGCATCGCCATCGACGATTTCGGCACCGGCTACTCGTCGCTCAGCTATCTGAGCGGGCTCGAGTTCGACAAGCTGAAGATCGACCAGAGCTTCGTGCGTACCCTCGAGGCCGGCACGGCCAACGCCGCGATCGTCCAGACCATCGTCGATCTGGCGCGGCGGCTCGGCAAGACCACGGTGGCCGAGGGCATCGAAACCGAAACGCAGCGCCAGTTGCTCGCCGAGATGGGCTGCGACATCGGCCAAGGCTACCTGATCGGCCGACCGGCGCCGGCAGCCGAGATCGCCGCGCGCATCGACGCGCAGCGCGCGGCGGTGGCGTGAGGCTCGCTCCCCTCCTGGAAGACAGTCGCATGTGGCTTTGTGCACCATACTCTCGGTGGTCCTCCACCGTGAAACGGGGGAGGGGGACCGCCGCAGGCGGTGGAGGGGGCGGCGGGAAGCGTCGGTGTTTGGGGCCGCCCCCTCCACCAGCTTCGCTGGTCCCCCTCCCCCGCTTCGCGGTGGAGGACCATCGAGAGGCCGGTGAGTGTCCATATGCGATAGCCCTGCCCCCTTACCGGGAGGGAGGCGATCGCTTGGCCAGGCTCGCGGCGTTATTGCCCGGTAAGTCTAGAGCAGCCCACCGAGGCCAAGGCTGACGCCCGCGCCGCCGACATTGACCGACACACCGCTGCCGCCGCCGACGCTGACGCCGACATTGGTGCCGCCGACATCCACGCCGACCGAGGCGCCGCCCCCGCCGACTTCGGCACCGACACCGACGCCAACCGGCGTGCTCACCCCGACAGTGACACCGCTCGTGCCGACTCCGACGCCGGCATTGGTACCGGCGACGCCGACGCCGACCGTAGCGTTGACACCGGCGGCCGGGCCGGAGATCACCTGGCCATCGGGGCCGACGATCTGAGCCGAACCGGCGCCGCGGCCGGTGACGGCGATCTCGCCGGCAGCCGTGACGGTAATCCGCTGTCCGGCGGGCACCAGCACATGCGCGCCGCTCCTGACGTCGCTCACTTCGACCTGGCCGCGGGTGACCTTCACCGACGCTTCGCTCTTGCCGGACTTGACGATGAAATGCGTGCCCTTGACCACGGCGGCGAGGAACGGCGTCTCGACGGCGAAGTGCTGGACATTGCGCACCTCGGCCTCGATCTCGACGGTGCCGAAGTGCTGCTTGACCGTGGTGAAGCGCTTGCCGGTCCGGTCCTTGATCTGGATCTGGGTATTGCCGCCGAGGCTGATCACCTCGGCGTCGCGCTTGAGGTCGACGCGACCATTGCCCAGGGTGCGAATGACCCGGTCATCGGGCACCACATCGCCGCGCTGCAGCTTGGCCCAGTCGCCTCCCACCAGCTGCAGCACCTGGCCGCGCAGTTTCACCGCGACCCAGTCATCGGCCAAGCTCGCCGAAGCGAGGGTGAAGCTCATCGCAACGACGAGCAGCAGCAGCGTCAACATCCTGTCAAGCATGGGGGCCTCCTGCCCGATCGCATCACATGCGAGCCATAGGGCGGGCGGCTGGTGGCCGATTCCTTAACGAGACCTCTGTTGTGATGCAGGTGACGCTCACACCTTGGGTAAGCGTAAACGCGTATATGCGGCGATCGCGATAATTGCGCGCATTCTGCCTGCGCCACGCCCACGGAGGGATGCCGCCCCCTCGACAGGCCGCGCCATACCGCCTATATCGCGCGCCCCGCTGCCGGTTTACCCGGTGCAGCTTTCGGCACAGCTCTGGAGCATAGAATGGCGCGAACCCATTGCGGCATGGATTTCGGCACTTCCAACTCCACCCTGGCGGCGGCCGGTGGCAACCTGCCGCCGCGGCTGTTGCCGCTCGAGGACGGCAAGCCGACCATCCCCTCGGCGATCTTCTTTTCGTTCGAGGAGGACCGCACGTTTTTCGGCCGGCAGGCGGTGAGCGAATATGTCACCGGCGCCGATGGGCGACTGATGCGCTCGATCAAGAGCGTGCTGGGCACGTCGCTGTTCAACGACACCACGCGGGTGAAGCGCGAGGCGCTGAAGTTCTCCGAGATTCTCGGCCGCTTCATCGCCGAGCTGAAGCGTCGTTCGGAAGCCTCGCTCGGCCACGAGATCGAAGACATCGTCTGCGGGCGCCCGGTGCGTTTCGTCGATGACGACGACAAGGCCGATGCCGAGGCGCAGCGCCAGCTCGAAGGCGCCGTGCAGGCGCAGGGGTTCCGGCATATCGAGTTCCAGTTCGAGCCGATCGCGGCGGCGCTCGACTACGAACAGCAGGTCAAAGGCGAAGAACTGGGGCTGGTCGCCGATATCGGCGGCGGCACCTCGGACTTCACTGTCATCCGGCTGTCGCCGGAGCGGGCGCGGCGGGCCGACCGCAAGTCCGATATTCTCGCGACGGCGGGCGTCCACATCGGCGGCACCGATTTCGACCGCCTGCTGTCGCTGAAGAAGGTGATGCCGCTGATGGGCTATGGCACCGAGACGGCGGACGGCAAGCGCCCGCTGCCCTCGGCGCCCTATTACGATCTCGCCACCTGGCACCGGATCAACCGGCTCTACAATCAGAAGACGCTGCTCGAACTGCATTCGACCTGCCAGGAAGCGCGCTTCCCCGATCTCGTCGCCATGCTGATCGCGCTGGTGGAGGACCGCCAGGGGCATCGGCTGGCCGGCCGGGTCGAAGAGGCCAAGATCGCGCTCAGCGAGGCGCCGCAGACCGCGTTTCGCTTCGTGACGCGCGACGTGAAACTGGAAGCGCCGATCAGCGTCGAGGAACTCGATGCGGCGCTCGACAACGCCACCGCATCGATCGCCGCGGCGATCGGCAGGACCCTGACTGCCGCCGGCGTGCCGGGCAGCCGCATCGACACGCTGATCCTCACCGGCGGCTCGACCCGCGTGCCGGCGGTCGGCAACATGCTCAGAGCCCTGTTCCCGGCGGCCAGGGCGGTCGAGACCGATGCCTTCGGCAGCGTCGGGCTCGGGCTCGCCCTCGATGCGGTTCGGCGGTTCAGCTAGCCTTCAGCTTCCCCTCGCTACCCCTTGGCGTGCGACTTGTTCGACGCGAGATCGAACCGGAAAAGTTTCAGAACTTTTCCTGATCTCGCTCTGCACCCGAGGGGGGATTTTCGATGCTGCTGCCGATCCGTTCGCTGCTGACGGGGCTGTTTGCCCTGCTGCTGTTCGCAACGCCGCTCCTGGCCGCCGAAAAGGCGATCATCATTCTCGACGGCTCCGGCTCGATGTGGGCGCAGATCGAGGGCAAGGCCCGCATCGAGATCGCCCGCGAGACGCTGAACAAGGTGCTGGCGGGTGTGCCCGACGAGCTCGAGCTCGGCTTCATGAGCTATGGCCACCGCGAGAAGGGCTCGTGCGACGACATCGAACTGCTGGTGCCGCCGGGTGCTGGAACCGGCGCGGCGATCAGCAAGGCTGCGGCGGGGATTACGCCCAAGGGCAAGACGCCGATCTCGGCTGCGGTGAAGCTCGCCGCCGAAGAACTGAAATACACCGAGGACAAGGCGACGGTGATCCTGATCACCGACGGGCTCGAGACCTGTGAGGCCGATCCCTGCGCGCTCGCCTCGACGCTCGAGAGCCAGGGGGTCGATTTCACCACCCATGTGGTCGGCTTCGGGCTCACCGACGAGGAGGGCAAGCAAGTCGCCTGCCTCGCCGAGAATACCGGCGGCAAGTACATCGCGGCGGGCGACGAGACAGCGCTGACCGAAGCGCTGAAGACCACAGTGGCAGAGGTTGCCGCACCGGCGGCCCCGGAGCCGGCGCCGGAACCCGCCCCCGCAGCAGCGGAGTTCAATCTCGTTCCGCAGGTGGTGATTGCCGAAGGCGACACAACGATCGCTTCCGACGCCGATATCGTCTGGGAAATTCACAAGGCCAATGCCGATGGCAGCCAGGGCGAGTACGTCGCCACCGAGTATGGCCCCAACTACAAGGGCAAGCTCGAGCCGGGCGACTATCTGGTGCGATCCAGCATCGGCTATGCCCATGTCGAGATGCCGGTGACGATCGAGGCGGGCAAGGTGGCCGAACCGTATTTCGTGCTCAATGCCGGCCAGCTGACGATCCGGCCGCTGCCGAGCCCCGGCGTCGATCCCGACAGCAATGCCGCGGTGTTCACCGAATTCCCCAATGGCGAGAGCACCACCAGCTATGGCGAGACCAGGATCTGGGTGCCGGCGGGTGAAACCAAGGTGCAGGTGACGATCGGCAGCGGCGTGGCCAACCAGGCTATCGCGGTGAAAGCCGGCGAGCTGTTAGCCCGGGACATCGTCGTCGGGGTCGGCGTCGCGGCGGTCAACGCCTTCTATGTCGAGGGCATGAAGGTCGAGGACAGCAACCTGTTCGAGGAAATCCTCGAGGCCAAGAAAGACATCCAGGGCAAGCGCAAGTCGCTCACCTACAATTACGGTCCGGACCACAATTTCGAGCTGCCGCCGGGGGACTATGTGCTGGTTTCGACGGTGGGCGGCGCGACGCTGGAAACGCCGTTCAGCATCGTGGCGGGCGAGCGGACCGAGGTCAGCGCCATCCTCGGGGCCGGCGTCGTGGCGATCACGGCGCCCGGGACCGACAAGGTCGAGGTGTTCGGCGCCAAGGCGGACATCCAGGGCAACCGCAAATCCTTCAGCTACGGCTTCGGCGGGGCACTGCAAACCACGCTGACGGCCGGTGACTACGTGGTCGTCGCGTCGCCCGCCGAGGGCGAACCCAGAGAAACCAGCATCAGCGTGGTGGCCGGCGAACGGCTGGAGATCACGGTCGAGTAGGCGCGGCGGCCGGTCGGCTCAGTTTACCGGCAGCCGTTACCTAAAACACAACGATCGCCGCCTATGCTTCCGCCAAGGCACGATTGGCGGAAGCGGTTTCTTGGACGACTTCTGGCATGCATTGGTGGCGAATTTCGCCGTGGTCGGCACGGTGTTCGCCCTGTGGACGCTGGCGCAGGAATGGCTGCACCGGCACCGCCGGCCGGTGCGGCAGTTCGCGCTGGGCACCTTCATGGGCCTCAGCGCCATGGCGACGATCGTGTTCGCGGTGGAGGACCAACCCGGCGTACTGCTCGACCTGCGCTCGGCGCCGCTGGCGATTGCCGGGCTATTCGGCGGCCCGCTGGCGGCAGTCATCGCCGCAGTGCTCACCGGCAGCTACCGCATCGCGGTGGGCGGCGCCGGCATGGTGCATGGGCTGATCTCGATCGGCATCGTCGCGCTCATCGGGGTGATCGTCCACCTGGTGCTCAACGGGCGCACGCCGAGGGCGGTGCACATCATCGGCGTCGCGGCGGCGATCGCGCTGGTGTCGCTGCTGACCACCCTGACGGTGCCGGCGCTCACCGAGGCGCTCAAGGCCATGGCGGCGCCGGCCGCCGCCCTGATCTTCGTTGCGACACTGCTTGCCGGCTTCGTGGTGACGCGCGGCGAAGCGCGCTCGGCGGAACGCGACCTGATGAGCGCGGCGCTGACCCGGTCGCCCGAATATTTCTACATCAAGGACCGCTCCAGCCGGTTCGTCGCGGCCAACCTGCACGTGGCACAGAACGCCGGTTACGACCGGCCAGAACAGCTGCTCGGCAAGACCGACTTCGACCTCACCGACAAGGCGCGGGCCGAGCAGTTGCTGCAGGAGGAGCAGGAGATCATGCGCACCGGGCGGCCCATGCTCGCCCGCAAGGAGCGCTTGGTCGATGCCGGTGGTCGCGAACGCTGGTACCTCACCTCCAAGGTGGCGTTGCACAATGCCGATGGTGAGCCGATCGGCATTGCCGGTACGACGCGCGACATCACCGAACAGCAGCGGCTCGAGGCGGCGCTGACCGACAGCCGGAACCTGCTGAGCTATGCCGTGCACGAGATGTCGGACGGCCTCGCGATGTTCGATCGCAACGGCTACCTGGTTTACTGCAACGAGCGCTACCGCAGCCTGTTTCCGCTCACCGGCACTGTCCGGAAGCCCGGCGCGCACATTCGCGACATCCTGGTGCGGGTGGTCGAGACGGGCGAGCAACTGAACCTGGGCGACCCGGAAGTCTGGCTGCAGGTGGTCGCCGGCTCGCTCAGCAAGCATTCCGAGGAGCAGGTCAACCTGTTCGACGGCCGCTGGCTGCTGATCAAGACGCGCCCCACCGACGAGGGCGCGGCGATGGTGGTGATTTCGGACATCACCACGGTCAAGCAGGCCGAGGGCGAGCTGCGCAGCCTCACCACCGAATTGAAGCTGCTGGCCGAGACGGACGGGCTGACCGGGCTGATGAACCGGCGCTCGTTCGATGTGCGCCTCGCCGAGGAGCTCGAGCGCAGCCAGGTGGAGAGACGGGCGTTCAGCCTGGTGATGTTCGACGTCGACTGGTTCAAATCCTACAACGACACGCTCGGCCACCCGGCCGGCGACGAGTGCCTCAGGGTGGTCGGCCGTTGCCTGAGGATGGCGCTCTTGCGCCATGGCGATCTTGCCGCCCGCTATGGCGGGGAAGAGTTCGTCGCCATCCTGCCCAATACCGACGAGGACAGTGCGTTCGTCGTCGCCGACCGGGTGCGGGCGGCGCTCGCCGAGCTTGGCCTGCCGCACCCGGCGACGCTCAACCGCATCGTCACACTGAGCGCCGGCGTCGCCAGTTATGCGTCAGACGAAGCGCGGCGCAGCGCCGGGCAGTTGCTGTCGCGGGCCGACGAGGCGCTCTACGACGCAAAGGCGGGCGGGCGAAACCGGGTGATCGGGTGGACACCGCGCGACAAGGCGCGTGTCTCGCCCTGAAGCGGCTTCAGGGCGGAAGTGTGCGACCTTGGCGCGCGGCCTCAGGCGGCGCGCTCGCGCGAGAATTCCGAGGCCGTGACGTAGATATCGACCAGCTTGCGGGCCCGATCCATGGCAATGCCGCGTCCCTCGCGCAGCAACGCTGTCGCCTTGGTTGGAAGCACTGCGCCGGTCCCCGGCTCGAGCAGAATGGCATGCCATTGGGCAGCACGCGTCACGCGGATCGTGTAGCCGCGATAGCTATCGTCCAATGCGTAGTCCCCCGCGTAGTTGTACGACGTGCTAATGCGACGCTGCACCCGGGGTTCCCGTGGCTCAACGGTGCCGCGATCACAACTGCCGCGCGGTGTGGATTGTGTGGAGAACGGGAATCGTGATCGGCGTCGCCACGATTAGGAAGAAATCCTGATCGCCGGGCCGCGAGCCGGCAGCACGGCGATGACTGCCCGGTTCATCGCGGCTTCAGCGGCGCCGGCGCAGTCTCCCACTGACCATTGAGGGAGAACGCCAATGTTCAGATCATTCATGCTCGGCGCCGCGCTTGCGGCTGGATTGGCGCTGCCTGCGGCGGCCGCAGAAGTCGAGCTCGAGGCCGCCGAAAGCGGGCAGATCGAGTTCGTCATGCCCTCGGGCAATATCGGCTGCATCGTCACCCCGGAAGGGGGCACCGACGTCTATGAGCCGGAGGACGGCGGTCCCGAGATCATGTGCGACCGGGTCGAGCCGGACTATGTCCGCGTGGTGCTCGGCACCGATACGGCCGAAGAGCTCGACGAGGTCGGCGACCCCAGTTGCTGCGGGGCCGAACAGGTGCTGCATTATGGCGAGTGGGCGTCGGTCGAAGGCTTCGTCTGCTACTCCAAAAGAACCGGCCTCACCTGCACGACCGAGGACGAGGCGCACGGCTTCCAGATGGCGCGTTCCGGTATCGAAACCTGGTGACGGGAGCGTCTGCAGCGCTTTCTGATGCGGACCTTTCCCCATCCACCGTTGGCGGCTGTCGCCGTTCCCGTCGCAGCCATCGTGGCTTTCCCCTCATCCGGTCCTTCGGGCCACCTCCGGGCGAGGGCTACACCCTCGTCCCGCGACCCCGACGGGGAGAAGAATCCGGAGAGAGCGGTGATCACCCCCTGTTCCCTCGGAGAAGGCCAATTGGCCTTCACCGGACCCCGTCGGGGAGAGGGTGGATCGGCCGTCAGGCTGAGACGGGTGAGGGGTTGAGCCACCGAGCCAACAGATGGGCGCGTCACCAATCCGATGGATTGGCCTGGCCTTTGGTGAAGCGCCCTACAGAAAATCGTCGCGGCGCGGCGTGAAGCTGTCGATCAGCTTGCCGGCTTCGAGCGCCTTGACCCCGTGCACCAGCCCTGACGGCACGATATAGGCGCCACCCTTGCCGATGGTCTGGGTGACGCCGTCGATGGTCACCTCGAACACCCCCTCGGCGACGTAGCTGGTCTGCAGATGCGGGTGCGAGTGGAGCGCGCCGATGCCGCCAGCCTCGAAGGTGAACTCGACCAGCATCAGTTCGGGCAGGTCGAGGATGACGCGGCGGGACGAGCCATCCAGCTCGGTATGCTTGCCGTCGCCGGGTTGCGCAAAGAGGGGGGACATTCTGTCTCTCACAGTTTGTAGGCTTGCTTGACCAGGTTGTAGGCCAGATCTTTGGCCACTTCGTGGGCTTCATCCTCGTCGAGCCGGTGCTCGGTGACGAGGCGGGCGAGGAAGGCGCAATCGACGCGGCGGGCGACGTCGTGGCGCGCCGGAATCGAGGGGAAGGCCCGGGTGTCGTCGTTGAAGCCGACGGTGTTGTAAAAGCCCGCGGTTTCGGTGGCCGTCTCGCGGAAACGCCGCATCCCCTCCGGGCTGTCGTGGAACCACCAGGCCGGGCCGAGCTTCAGCGACGGATAGACGCCGGCCAGCGGCGCCAGCTCGCGGGCATAGACGCTCTCGTCGAGGGTGAACAGGATGATCGAGAGCCTGGGATCGGTGCCTACGGCATCGAGCAGCGGCTTCAGCGCGCCGACATAGTCGGTGCGGGTCGGGATATCGAAACCCTTGTCGCGACCAAACTTCTGCAGCATCGCAGGCGAATGGTTGCGCCAGGCGCCGGGGTGGATCTGCAGCACCAGCCCGTCGTCGATCGACATGCGGGCCATCTCGGTCAACATCTGGGCACGGAACAAGGCACGCTCCCGGGGCTCGGCCTTGCCGGTCCGCACCCTGTCATAGAGCTGGCCGGCTTCCTTGGGCAGGAGATTGGCCGTTGCGGCCGTCGGGTGGCCGTGGTCGGACGAGGTGGCGCCGAACGCTTTGAAATAGGCACGGCGTTTGCGGTGCGCCTCGAGGTAGCCGTTCCAGTGGCCGGTATCCTCGCCGGTGATCTCACCCAGCTTGTCGAGATTGGCGGCAAAGCCGGCGAAATCCGGATCGACCACCGAATCGGGGCGATAGGCCGGGACCACCCGCCCCTTCCAGCCACTCTCACGGATCATGCGGTGCCATTTGAGATCATCGAGCGCCGCGTCGGTGGTCGAGATCACTTCGAGGTTGAAGCGCTCGAACAGGGCGCGCGGACGATAGTCGTCGCGCCCGAGACGCTCGGCGATCTGGTCGTAGATGGCGTCGGCATTCGCCTCGCTCAGCCGCTCGGTGACCCCGAACAGGGTGGCGAAGGTATGGTCCAGCCAGGACCGGGTCGGGGTGCCGCGGAACAGGTAATAGTTCTTGGCGAACAGCCGCCAGATCTTCCGGCCGTCGGTCTCGACCGCCGAGCCATCGGTGGTCGGTACGCCCAGGTCCTCGAGGCGGATGCCGCGCGAAAACAGCATGCGGAAGACGTAGTGATCGGGGACGATCAGCAGTTGCGCCGGATCGGGGAATTTTTCGTTCTCGGCGTACCAGCGCGGCTCGGTGTGGCCGTGCGGCGAGACCAAAGGCAGATCCTTGATCCCGGCATAGAGCGCCTGCGCCAGGCCACGCGCCTTGGGCTCGGCAGTGAACAGCCGGTTGTCATCGAGCAAAGTCATGGTCAGCAGATCCTCCGAACCACTTGGTTACTTAGCGCGAGCGCCGATGTCAAAGCCGCGGGCTTGATCCGTTTGGCCTGGGCTGCGATGGGTCGATTGGGAGGACCGGCAATGAGCGGGATTATCGAACGGATCGAGCGTGAGAGCGGCGTCGAGGGGCTGGCGGAGATTCTCGCCAGCCGGCTCAATCCATCGGACCTGCAGTCGCTGCTGATCGAGGTCACCCGCCGCCGCGCCGGCAAGCGCAGCCCAGCCGAGCTGCTGAAGGATTTTGCCTCCAGCCGCTTCTTCGGCGTGGCACGGCCGGACCGGGCGGCGCTGCTGGCCTGGGAGCAGCTGGCGCTGAGCTTGGGCGAGGGGCGGTTCGAGCCGGTCGAATTGTCGCCGGTGGCGCCGCTCGGCGCCTGCTCGGTGGTGGCGAGCGTGGACCAGGACTGGTCGATCGGCACGACGCGGCGAGGCGAGGTGGTGTCCGACCCGACCAATGTCCTGGCGCTCGAGGCGGCCCGGCTGCGCCAGGCCGGCAGCGGCGACGTACACCTGATGACCAGCCACCGGGTGGTGCGGCCGCAGAACTATGGCGACGGCAAGATGCTGGCGCATTTCCGGCTCTTCGCCCTGGTCAGCAGCGGTCGCGACCGCGGCGGCTATGGCTTCGAGGCCGAAGCGCTTGGACGACAGGTCGGGTTGCTGCTCGAAGCGTTCGGGCAGTTTATGGCGCGAGGCACGGCGCTGCGGCTCGGCTACACGCGGACGACGGCGCCAAATGTCGATGCGCGGCTAGAGGCGCTGCGCAGTGTCGCGCAGGCGAACGGCGCGGAGCTGTTCGAGGAGGTCGGCCGCGCGGCGGCCGGCAGCTACTATGCCGGCTTCTGCTTCCACATCTTTGCCGGTGACCTCCAGCTCGCCGATGGCGGCGTGGTCGACTGGGGCGCCAGGCTCACCGGCAACGGCAAAGAGCGCATGGTGATCGCAGGCTGCGGAGTGGAGCGGTTGCTGGCGCTCAAGGGGTAGCGTCGCTCACAAAGGGGCAACGTGCACCGGTTTGCCTTCTCCCCCGGTGGCCTCAAGCCGCCCGCGCCACCGCCTGGCCGCGCAGATCGCGCAGCCAGAGCTGGCCGCAGGCGGCGTCGATGCGGTTGCCCTGGGTGTCGCGCACCACGACCGGGATGCCGGCACGTTCGAGCCCGGCACGGAACTGCATCAGCCTCAGGTCGGAGATACGGCCGAAGCCGAGCCCATCGACTTCATTCCAGCGCATCAGGTTGAGCCGCGCCGGTTCGTTGCGGAACATGCCGATGAGGCGCCGAAGATCGGCGTCGCTGTCATTGATGCCGGGGAGCAGCAGGTAGACGAAGGTGGCGACGCGGTTGTGCCGGCGAGCCCAGCTCAGCGCGCCGCCGACCACATCGGCGATGGCGTGCTTGCGGGCGCCGGGGATCAGCCGGCTACGCGTCTCGTCGGTGGTGGCGTGGAGCGAAATGGTGAGGTTGAGCCCCAGATGCTCCTCGCGCAACGCCTTCAGCCCCTTGGGGATGCCGATGGTCGAGACGGTGATGCCGGTGGTGGGCCAATCCAGCCCGCGCCGATCGCGGAGGATACGGATCGCTGCCAGCACGTTGTCGTAATTGTTGAGCGGTTCGCCAATGCCCATGAAGACGATGCGGTTCACCTTGGACCCGAGCCGCACCACCTGCTCGACGATCTCGCCCGGCGAGAGGTTCCGCTTCAACCCGGCCTGCCCCGAGGCGCAGAACTGGCAGGCAAAGGCGCAGCCGACCTGCGACGAGATGCAGGCGGTGAAACCGTCGCGCCGGCGGATCAGCACGGATTCGACGGCATAGCCGTCACGCAGTCCAAACAAGTGCTTTTCGGAGCTGCCGCCGAGCTGTCGGTCGCGCCGGGTCAGGGCGCGCGGGGCGATGTCGTGCGCGGCAGCCCAGCGGCGGAGCGGTTTGGGCAGGTCTTCGTGCGGCGAGAACAGCTCGCGATAGCTTAGGGGCGGACCGGCCACGGCGCTGTTGAGCGCATCGAAGGCGGCGGAGCTGAGGTCGAGGGCGAAGGGCGCGGATTGCATGCATAATTTATAACTTACATGTTGGTTATAAATCAAGATGGCATACTGATAGAGACGGCCCCCTCCCGGCCTCCCCCATGAAGGGGGAGGTGAAGAGTCGAGGCTCTTGCTTCGATAGTGCCCGATGAACCGGCGGACACCTCCCCCTTCATGGGGGAGGATGGGAGGGGGCCGTCTCTATCAGTCGGCGCGCCCTACTCCAGCCGCTCGCCCGGATAGAGCCGCGCGATCAGCTTCCGCGTCTCGTCTTCGGTGTAGCCGGCGAGCGTCCCCTGCGGCTCGACCAGCCACAGCATGCAGGCGCCCTGGATCACCATCTGGATCAGCGCCGCCGACTCGGCCCGGTCAGGCGTTTCCGGGAGGCGCTCGAAGATGGCACCCCGCACCAGCTGGTTGCGTTCACGGGCCAGCGCGTTCAACCCTGGGTCGTTGACGTCGCCCCAGGCGAGCAGCAGGTAGCCGGCAAAGCCTTCGCCCGACCCCATGCCGCTGATTAGGTCACGCAGCATCGCCCAGAGCGGGATCAGCCCCTGCTCCCGCGGCGCGGCCGCAAAATAGTCGCGTACCTCCTGAGTCGAGCGCTCCAGGGTTTTGAGATGCAGCGTGCGCTTGTCGGTGAAGCGCTGGATCAGTGCGGCGCGGCTCAGCCCCACCGCTTCGGCGACATCGGAAAGCGTGAAGCGCTCGGGCCCGAGCCGCAGCATGACGGCATGGGTGGCATCGAGGACCTGATCGTCGGAAACGAGTTTGGGGCGTGGCATGGCTCATTGATAACCGCCGCGGCGGTTATCAGGAAGTGATCCCGTAGCGCCGGGCCATCTTGCTGATATTGGTGAGCACCCGGCTCCTGAGCTCGGGCGGGCCCAGCACCTCGACATCGTCGCCGATCTTGGTGAACTCGTGGCTGGCCCAGCCGACCTCTTCGATCGGCACCTCGAGCTCGCACCAGCCATCGGCATCGGGGGTGACGCTCAGGGCTTCGACGGCACGGCGCACCGTGTCGCTCAGGTCCTTGAGCTTGCGCAGCCCGGTGGCGGTGGCGCGCACATGGGCGGTGCCGACATAGATCTCGCGCTCGAACTGTTTGGTGGCTTCCTGCCAGTACGAGGGCAGGTCGAAATCCTTGGGCCGGGTAAATGTCTGGCCGGTGGGGCCGAGCGCCTGGATCTGCGACAGCCGGTAGGTGCGGCTATGGCCGTCGCGCTGCGCCACCACGTACCAGACGCCGCCCTTCAGCACGAGGCCGAGCGGTTCGATCACCCGATCCTTCACGTCTTTCCAGCTCTCGTAGCGGATGGCGATGCGGGTCTCGCTCCACACCGCCTCGGCAACGAGCTTCAGGAATTCCGGCTTGTGGCCGGGCTGGAACCAGCCGCGCGGATCGAGATGAAAGCGCGAACTCATCCGCCGGGCTTCGACCTGCCAATCGGATGGCAGCGCCGCAAGCAGCTTCAGCTCGGCCTGCGCCGCCTCCTCGCCGAGGCCCAGTTCGCCGGCGGGACCGGGCAGGCCGGAAAAGAACAGCGCCCGGGCTTCCGGCGCGGTGAGCCCGTTGAGTCGGGTCTTCCAGCCATCGAGCAGGGCGAACCCGCCATTGCGGCCGGTTTCGGCGTAGACGGGCACGCCCGCCGCGCTCAGCTGATCGATGTCGCGATAGACGGTGCGGACCGAGACCTCGAGTTCCTCGGCCAGCGACTCGGCACTGGTCCGCCCCCGGGTCTGGAGGATCATCAGAATGGTGAGGAGGCGACTGGCACGCATAAATCTTCTCTACACCAGCAACCCTGACAGTGGGTGTCAGTCTTAGCGGCATAGAGTCGTTTCTTGAAGATGTGAGGGAGACGCGAAATGGCTTTCGAGCAGGTAAAGAGCGAACAGGCCCGCGACGCGGCGGAGCTGCGGCAGGCAGTGGCCAACATCAATGTATGGCGCGCCGACCTGCCGGCGCGCGGCTTTGGCGCATGGTTCCGCACGCTGGTGCTCAGGCGCCATGCCAATGCCATGCTGAAGCGCACCCTCGGCCGCCCCCGCCGCACCCATATCGACCAGCTGTCGCCGCATCTGCTGAGGGATATCGGCCTGCCGCCGGATGTGCGGTGACGGGCGGGTATCGAGGTACGGTCGGCATCGAGTTTCCAAGATACCCCCTCCCCTGTCCCCTCCCCGCAAGCGGGAGGGAGACGCCGACACCACGATCAGAGCGGAACGACGACTAGCGAACGCAGGTCCCTCCCCCCTTGCGGGGGAGGGACAGGGTGGGGGGTCTCTTCCCGCGCCGGCCTTTAGGCTAGACCTTGGAGTTACGCCGTCTGGCGGTCGAACTGGCCGTTCTTCATGAAGCGCCAGAGGTAGCTCGGCAGGATCGCGTCCATGGCGGTCGGTGCGATGTCGAAGGCAGCGAGGGTGCGCTTTTCGTGCTTGGCTGCGTCCGACACCACATTGTCGGCCTGCAGCTGGTCGACCTGATCGCTGGTGAGCAGCGGCGAAGGCAAGAGCGACAGCGGCAATGCGAGGAGCTTTGCCGGCCCCGCGGGCAGCGGCAGCAGCAGGTTGGTGCGGGCGGTGTCGGTCAGCACGCGCGCCACCAGCTCCTTGTGGGTCGCAACCTCGGGGCCGCCGATTTCATAAATCTTGCCGCCCTTCACCTGGCCTTCGGCGGCGCGGCAGATCGCCTCGGCGACGTCGCCGACATAGATCGGCTGCAGGCGCGACTTCGCGCCGATCACCGGCAGCACCGGCAACATGCGGGCGAGCATGCCATAGCGGTTGAAGAAACCGTCGCCCGGCCCGAAGACGATCGAGGGGCGGATCACCACTGCCGACGGGAAGGCGGTGAGCACTTCGGTCTCGCCCAGCGCCTTGGAGCGGGCGTAGCCGCTCGGCGCCTGCGTGTCGGCACCCAGCGCCGAGACATGCACCAGCGCGTTGGCGCCGAGCGCCTTGGCCGCCTCGGCAACGTTCCTGGCGCCCATCGCATGCACGGCGCGGAAACGCTGCTTGCCGCTCTCGTGGCCGATGCCGACGAGGTTGACGACGATGCCGGCACCGCGGATGGCGCGCTCGACCGATTCGCGGTTACGGATATTGGCCTGGATCGGCATCACCTGCCCGACCGCGCCGAGCGGGCGGACGTGGCCGGCGAGATCGGGGCGGCGCACCGCGACACGGATGCGATAGCCGCGACGGGCCAAGAGCTGCACCACCTGGGTCCCGATGAAACCGGCGCCGCCGAAAATGGTGACCAGGTTCGAGGTGGATTCCATGGCGCAAGCGGCTCCGGGCAAGGCAATCGGACTAGGGTTTCGCCGCTTCTAGCCTGCACGCCCCGACGTGTCGAGTGGAGCAACTGTGGTCGGGCAAGAAAGCGAGTTGACAGCCCCCTCCCAGTCACCTAGTGAACGGCGCCCATCGGATTGCCCTGGTGGCGGAATTGGTAGACGCGCACGGTTCAGGTCCGTGTGTCGAAAGACGTGGAAGTTCGAGTCTTCTCCAGGGCACCAATGGTTACGCAAGGGCCTCCCCACCGGGGAGGCCTTTTGTTTTTCTGGCGTTCGATTGAGGTCAGTGCCGTAGGGCGGGCATGGCCGAGGGCTCAGAATGCGCTGGACGGTGCCGCGGGCCGACGCTCCAATGGGGACAACCCGCGGAGAATTGGCAATGCCCAATGACGTCGAGCCAGCATTCCGTCTGAAAGGGCTAAGCCTCTGGATAAGAGGCTATCAATTCCCGAACGCCACAGACCCGTTCGACGCGAACTGGCTGAGAGTCAGGGCAGTGTTGGCCACGTCCAGCTCACACGTAGCCGCCGAAGGATGCTTGCTGCAGAACGTGGATCTTCAACGCTTCTGCACGGAGTTGGAGGAACTGTATCGCGACCTGGGAGGGACCGCGCGTCTGGCGTCCGATGAGCCGAACATCGACGTGACACTCGAGGGTGATGGGCACGGACACATCAGAATGCGTGCGTCGCTGACGCCCGATCACCTGACGCAAACCCACCTTGTGACATTTGCGCTCGATCAGACCCTGCTCCCGGATGCGATAAAGCAGCTTCGACAGATCGACCGAAGTTTTCCGATGCGCGGCAAATCAACCGTTGGCTGATCACCTCCCGCGGTCTCCAGGACACAGCGCAAGCAGCGGTTCAGCGACAGGCCCTGTCATCGCGCCGCCCAAGCCTACGCGCGCTGCGCCTCAGCCTGTGCCACAATATTCAGCCCAACCAGCTCGCTCCAGGCCCCGAGCAACTGCTTGGTCACCGGCCCCACCTGCCCGTCCCCCACCGGCAAGCCGTTGAACTTCGTCGCCGGCATGATGCAGTACGGCGTCGAGGTGAAGAACATCTCGTCTGCGGTCGCAAGGTCATAGGGCAGCAGCGAGGTTTCCTCCGTCGGGATGCCGAGGCCCTGTGCCAGTTCCAATGCCGTGGCGCGGCTGACGCCGGCGAGGCAGTTGACGGTGGAGGGGGTGCGGAGCACACCCTTGGTGACGCAGAAGATGTTGCCGCCCTTGTTCTCTGCGACGTGGCCATCGAGATCGAGGATGACGCTCTGGGCCTGGGGGTCGACGAGCTTGGCTTCCATTTCGGCGAGGGTGTAGGCGAGGCGGCTGCGGTTCTTGATGCGAGGGTCGAGCGACTGGCTCGGCACCATGCGGCTCATCGGGGTGACGCCGTGGCAGCCCTTCGAATAGAAGTCGACCCAGGGCAACAGGTTCATCGGCTGGGTGAAGATCATCACCGTCGCCGCCCCCAGTTGCTTGGTCGGATCGGCGCCGGCGACCGACAGGCCGCGCGAGATGTTGTGGACGATCCAGGCGTCCTCATGCGGGGCGTAGTTGGGCCGGTTGGCCTCGAACACCTCGAGCGTTACCCGCTTCATTTCCGCGGGGCTCAGCTGCGGATCGATCCGCGTCAGCTTCAGCGACTGGTAGAGCCGCTCGATATGCTCGTCGAGCTTGAACGGGACGTGGCGGAAGGTGCGGGTCGATTCCGTCATCGTATCGCCCAGCATGATGGCGCTGTCGAAGATGGAGATCCGCGCTTCGTGCTCGGGCACCAGCTCGCCCGAGATATAGACCAGTCGCGTCATGACGTGCCTCACACGCTGAGAACGATGGGATCGGGCAATTCGAAGACGATGCCGTCGGCCGCCGGGCCGGCAGCGGAGCGCCACATCATCATCCCCACTTCGGCCGGTCGATCGAGCACGGTGAGGCCGGCATGCCAGACATTGCGATGGATGCAGACGGCATCCTCGGGGCCGGCGAGATAGGCCCGCACATTGGCGAGATCGGGCGTCCCGTCACTGAGTGTCGGGGCAAGCAGCACGATCCAGCGGCCGACCTTAAGCGGCACGAAGGTCTGGGTCGAGTGCGGATGGCGCTCGAGGAAAGTGATGTTGATCGCCTGGGGGTCGACCGGCTGCGAGCAGAGCACGGCGAAGGCGTGCTGGCCGGGCACATCGCCCGGCTCCAGCACCTCGGGGATGGTGGTGAACTTGCCGCCCTCGGCACGGACCAGTGTGGCGAAGGGAGCGAGATCGGCGGCGGCGAGCAGCGGGAGGGACATGCGAAGATCTCAGTTGAGCCGGGTGAAGCCGGAATGGGCGACAGGCCCCTTGAGCAGCGCCTTGACGTCGCGCCCATCCTCGCACTCGCGGATGGTGCTGAAGATCGGCTCGAGCACCGCGAAATAGCCGTCGACGATCTCGGGGGTGTGCTCCGTGCAGGTGTAGACGCTGGTGGCGGCAAGGTAGCCGGCCGCCAGCATTTCCTGGGTGATCAGGGTCTTGTAGGCGAGGCCGTTGGGCGACTTGATACTGAAGCCGGTGAGCGCCGGGACACCGGCGGTGGTAAGCGGCAGGCCGTATTTCTGCCCCAGCGCCTGCCAGCGCGCCGTGATGGCGCGGCCGGTATCGGTGATCTTCTGCCAGGACTGTTCCTTTTCCATGACGTCGAGGGTGGCGAGCGCCGCCACCGAACCGATGCGCTCGGTCCAGAAGGTCGAGGAAATGAAGGTGTTCTGCGCCGCTTCCATGATGTCGCGCTTGCCGATGACGCCGGTGACGGCATAGCCGTTGCCGAGCGCCTTGCCGAACACCGCCATATCCGGATCGACGCCATAGACCTTGTGCAACCCGCCGAAAGCCTGGCGGAAACCTGAGGTGCACTCGTCGAAGATCAGGATGATATTGTGCTGGTCGGCGAGCTTCCTGACGCTGACGAGGAAGCCCGGGTCGGGATCGTAGTTGCGCGACACTTCCATCTTGATGACGCCGATCTCTTCCTTCCGGATCAGCGCCTCGAGCTCGTCGAGCTTGTTGTAGTTGAAGGTGAACACCGAGCCGCGCAGCGACTTGGGCACGCCATTGGGGCTGAGCCCCGGCAACAGGTGCCCGGCGAGCTTGCTCTCGTCGCCCAGGTTCGATGCGAGATACCAGTCGTGCCAGCCGTGATAGCCGCAGAGCGCCACGCCATCCTTGCCCGACGCGGCGCGGGCGATGCGGATGGCGATGGCATTGGCTTCGCCGCCCGAGCGGGCGAAACGGGCCATGTCGGCCCAGGGGTGCAGGTCGATCAGGCGCTGTGCCAGCTCGACTTCCTCGGGGGCATTGAGCGTCGCCATGTTGCCAAGGTCAACGGTACGCTTGACGGCGTCATCGACTTCCGGCCGGCCATAACCGAGCGTGTTGCAACCGATGCCCATGATCGACATGTCGATATATTCGCGACCATCGAGATCCCAGACGCGACAGCCGGCAGCCTTGGAAAAATAGGCCGGCCACTGTTCGGGGAGGAACATTTCGGGGCGCTTCGACAGCAACATGTTGCCGCCAGGTATGACGGTCTTCGCCGTCTTCCAGAGGTCCTGCCCCTTGCCCATTCCGTCTCCCCCCTTGGCATGCAAACGCAAGCATTGACGCAATGCTATATTGTTATGAGAATAACCTAGTAGCCGTCAAGCAAGAGGCTGATACGCCATGCAGAAAATCTGGCGCAAGGAAGCCGGGGCGCGGATCGAGGGCAGCCGCGATCTCGATCATTCGAAGGTCCAGGCGCCGTGCATCGTCAGGGCGCCGACAGGCGGCTGTCGGCTGTTCTACACGGCGGTCGGACCAGGCAGGCCATTCGCCGACTGCCAGGGCTATATCCTCAGCGCGGTATCGCGAGACGGGCTGCGGTTCGAACCGGAGCCAGGCATCCGCGTGGCGCCCGATCCGGCGCTGCCGCACATGGCGCTGCGGGTGCTGGCGCCGAGCCTGACGCAGCTGCCGGATGGTCGCTGGCGGATGTATTTCGAGGGACGCGGCCGGGCGGACCGGCTGACGGTGATCGGCAGCGCCATCTCGGACGATCAGGTCAGCTGGACGGTGGAACCGGGGATCCGGCTCGATGGCGGCTTCGGGGCGCCGCGCTTCCTGCCGCTGGGTGACGGTAGCGGGCGACTGTTCGTGTTCCGGGCGGAGTACGCCGATGGCAAGCGGGTCGGCACGCCGGTGGTAAGCGCGATCACCTCAGACGGGCTAAGCTTCGAGATGGAGCCTGGCTATCGGTTACGCGACCGCACCGACGAGCTCGACAGCGCTGGGATCACCGCGGCCGAGGTGATCGCGCCGCACGCATCGGGAGCGCCGTGGACGATGCTCTACTCGGCCTGGCAGGATCTGCCGCCGGGTGCCGTGGCGCCGGTGCATCCGAGCCTCGATGCTGACGCGATGGCGAACGGGATGAGCGCCGATTTCGCCGCGGCCTCGATCGCTGCCGACATGTCGGGCTATCGCTCGCGCATTCTCGTGGCGGAGTCAGGGGATGGGCTCAACTGGCACCGCAGCGGCATTGCGGTTGAGGGCGATGGCTATGGCGGGGGCGATATCGACGCGGTGCATGCCGAGGACATGTCGCTGATCGACCTCGGCGACGGGCGGTACCGGATGTACTACGCCTGCTGCGATGCGCATGGGGTGTGGCGCGTGGCGAGCGCGGTGAGTGGGTAGGGGGAACATCCAGAGGCAATCTGAACTTCCCCTCACCCTGCCCCTCTCCCCGGCGGGGAGAGGGGACGATAGGAGCACCGCCTGCGCCACAACGCCCCATCTCCCCGCTGGGGAGAGGGTCGGGGTGAGGGGCAGTGCCATTCGGGAACTAGCCCGGCAACCACTCCGGGAACTCCGCCGCCAGTCGCGCGCGATAGGCCTCGAACACCGCGTCTCCCACGGTCTCGTACGGCGGCAGCAATCGCAGCGGGAAATCCGGTTCGCTGAGTTTCAGGATAGTCTTGTCATAGGCGCCGTCGACAAAACTGCCGCCGCCGCTGTCGAGCAGGGCGTGCAGCACGCCGCAGAGTTCGCGGTAGAGCGTCGCGAGGCGCGGCCAGTCGCCGTCAGCGCCGGCATTGAGATATTCGAAAGCCCGCGCCGGATTGCTCGACGAGATCGAGGTCAGGAGCCCGCATTCCCCCAGGGGCGCGCCGATATAGTAGCCCTGCTCGGTCAGGAAGTGGCGCAGCTCAGGCGCGTGCTGCATGAGGCCGGAGATGAAGAACGGATCGCCGCCGCCGTATTTGGTGGCGACGAGATTGGGGTGGGCTTCGGCGAGTTCGGCATAGAGCCGCGGCGAAACCAGCCGGCCGGAGCGCATCAGGTTGTAGTGGAGGAATTTCGCCTCGGGGAAACCACCGCAGAGCTCGGCGAAGACTCGGCGCAACTCGGTGTCTGACACCACCGACCAGTTGGGCAGCGAAATCTGAAAGGTGTCGATGCCGAGCGTCCGGCAATGCTCGATGCGCTCGAGCATGGTGGCGAGCGACTGGCTGACGATGCCGACCATCGGCGCGCCGCCGGCCTCGCGCATGGTCTCGGCAAAGATCGCGGCGACGCGGCGGAACATGCCGTCGGTGACGGCATAGCCCTCCCCGGCCGTGCCGAAGATGTAGAGATCGGGCAGCCCCGCGGCGACCAGGTTGCGGATGGTGCGGCGGAACAGCGGCTCATCGAGCGCACCATCATCGCGCCAGGGCAGGCAGACCGTGCCGAGCACGGTGCGTGGGTAGCGGCTCATGAGGCAAAATCGATCTGGATGCGATCGACGTCGACATAGCCCTGGGCAATGCTGGAGGGCCAGATCGGGTAGTCGCGCCCTGCCCGCAGCCGGTGCGGATCGCCGCCGATCTCGCCCATCGGCCTCGGCTTAACCGGGAACATGATGATGTGGATGTTGACGTTCACGTGCGCGAGGATGTCGAGCAGCGGTTTCTCGCCATAGGTGTCGATGCGATCGTGGCGCGAGCCGATGCTGGTCCACTGGCTCGGGTCCGGCACGGCGGTGACGGTGGTCTCGGTCCATTCGGGGTTCACCGCAAAGGTCTGGCCGGTCAGCACCCAGCCCGAGGTGATACCGTCCTTCGAGCCCTGGATCAGCAGCGACAGTTTGGTGCCGGCCGCTTCGAGCTCGCCGCGGGTGCGCATGGTGATTTTCGCGTTGGTGAAGTCGGTGGGAAACTTGCCGCCGGTGAAGCGGTTGGGGCCCGAGACCTCGCGTACCGACTCGCCGGATGGGCCGTGGGTGACCATGCACATCAGCAGCTGCAGGTAACCGCCGCCGGGCGGCGCGTGGTTGTAATCGACCCACCAGGGGCCCTGGCAGCGGACGGCGCCATTCCGGATCGGCAGCGCGGCAGGCGGGGCGAAATTGTCGACCACGCGCATCCAACCGCCCGGCCCGTCATCGAAATCCTCGACATACGACGTCATGGCAACCCGCCCCCTTGCTCACAATATTATCTTATCATTATAACATCTGGAGCGATGTCAAGGGAACGATCGGGGGGATCGAGTTGGCGACCAAGCATGCGATCATTGTCGGCGCGGGAGTTACCGGTCTTTCGACCGCCTACCACCTGAAACGGATGGGCTACGACGCCGTCACCGTGCTGGAAAAGGACAGCGTCGGCGCCGGCTCGAGCAGTCGCGCCGCCGGCATCTCCACCGGTCTCCTCTGGTCCAAAACCGGGGTGCTGGCCCGCAAGACGGCGCTCAGGTTCTTCCGGCAGTTCAGTTCGGAATTCGACGGCTACACCTTCTACAACGAGCATGGGTGCCTCGGGCTGTTCAGCCCGGAGCTATGGCCGGCGCGCGAGGCGCTGCTGCCGCTCTATGACGAATACGACGTGCCCTATCAGATCCTGTCGCCCCAGGAGATGCGGCGGCGCTGGCCGCAGCTCAACCCCAGGGCCGATCAGATCGGCCTGCTCGACCCCTTGGGCGGTTACAGCGAACCGGACGCCTATCTGCCGGCGCTGACCGCCCGGGTGAAGGCGCTCGGCGTCAGGCTGATCGAGAACTGCACGGTCGAGGAACTGCTGACGGCGGGCGACCGGGTGACCGGAGTGCGGACCGCCACCGAGGTGCTCGAGGCCGATGCGGTGGTAGTCACCAACTATGCATGGATCCTGCCGCTGCTGGCCACGGCTGGTATCGCCATTCCGGCCAAGACCTTCGTCCACCAGCGCTATGTGTCGAAGCCGCTCAGTGCGCAGCTCCAGATCCCGCCGGTCAACGCCGACCCCTATCTCGGCTATGTTCGTCCGGCGGACGGCAACCGCGTGCTGATCGGAGCGGAGACGCCGGATCGCGACGACTGGAAGGTGCGCGATTTCGGCTTCCAGCTCACCGCCATCGAAGACGACCCGCAGGTGCTGCCCGATGTGCTCGCGCGGTTCGGCGATTTCGTTCCGGCATTGGCGGATGCCGAATGGGAAACCCGCAAGGTGGGGCTCCTGTCGTTCTCGATGGACGGCGAGCCGATCATCGGGCCGTTTGGCGGGGTCGAGAACCTCTATGCCGGCGTGTGCTTCCATTCGGGCGGCTTCAGCTACAACCCGGCGTCAGGCTTCTACCTCGCCGAGTTCGTGGCCAGGGGCAAAACTTCGATCGATCTCACCGCCTTCTCGCCCGACCGGTTCTCGGCGGCGGATACGGCCGACTACCTCGCTTCCACCGTGCCGCAACGCAACGCCGCCCGCCGGCGCCACTAGAGAGTGTGATGATGCGCGATCTCGACCCGACCGACCTCGACCGGCAGATCTGGGAGGACGAGCTTGCCGATTTCGTCCCCCAGAGGGTGTTCGACGTCCATACCCATATCTATCGCTGGGCCTTCGATCTTGACCCGAACCGGCTGACCGGCCCCTTCGCCGACAGTATCGGCGCCTATTTCCCCGAGGTAACCTGGGAACTGGCCGACGAGGTGGATGCGACGCTGTTCCCGGGGCGGCAGATCGAGCGGCTGTCCTTCCCGTTCCCCTTTCCCAACCCGTGCGACTTCGAGGGCTCCAACACCTATGTCGCCGCCGAGGTGGCGAAGGGTGGCGGCAGCTCGCGCGGGCTGATGCTGGTGCATCCGGGGATGAGCGCTGCGGCGGTCGAGGCCGAGATCCGGCGCACCGGGCTGATCGGGCTCAAGCCCTACCGCTTCTATGCCGCGGACCCGGTGCAATGCCGCATCACCGACATGCTGCCGGAGCACCAGATCGCGGTGGCCGACCGGCTGGGGCTGATCATCATGATGCACCTGGGCAAACGCGACGCCATCGCCGACCCGGAGAACATCGACGACATGGTGCGGCTCAGCGAAAAGTATCCAGGCGCCAAGTGGGTGCTGGCGCATTGCGCCCGCAGCTACTCGGCCTGGGCGATAGAGAAGGCAGCGGCGCGGCTCAGGGGGTTGCCGAATGTCTGGTACGACACCTCGACGGTGTGCGATTCCGATGCGCTCGACGCGCTTTACACCGGGGTCGGAGTGGAGCGGGTGATGTATGGCTCGGACGACATGATCGGGCCGATGCGCGGCAAATACATCACCTATGGCCGGGCCTGGGCGTATCTGTCGCCGACCAACCATTCGATGGGTTTGAGCCATTGCGACGGGCGGATGACCTATATCCGCTACGAGCAGTTGCGCGCGATGAAGCGCGGAGCGCGGCAGATCGGGCTCAGCCCGGCGCAGCGGGACGCGCTGTTCTACGGCACGGCGCGGG